>ERZ777305.441-NODE-441-length-68337-cov-26.678334_pt1 | contig 68337 bp, 55 predicted proteins | sample MGYA00374965_ERZ777305 | MGnify/ENA primary metagenome ERZ777305 (study PRJEB29328, sample SAMD00013331) | mouse gut metagenome | study: EMG produced TPA metagenomics assembly of the Metagenome analysis of fecal microbiota from mouse which was promoted...
TTTATACAGCTGATTATTTCGCTTAAATTCCATATTTATTTTCTTCCCTTCTGTCGTTCCGTTGCACCTGCTCGTTTAGCAACCCGAGATACTTGCGTATGAAAATCCACCGGTCGCCTTCGATATGTTCCGGAATATTATCGGTTGGCGATAGCCACATTATATTCCCCGATATGTCTGAAATAGGGAATATTCTTAAAATCTCCCCGCTTACAAGCATATTGACAGTTTCAAATCTGTCAATTTCTTTTGAAAATTTACGATGCGTTTCCTGATTATCCAAATTAATCGCCCCTGATGAAACCGCTTCGAAAAACTGTTCGTAAGAAGCCCGGTTTCCATCGATCTGTAGTATATGCTTTAACTCATCGTTTTTTATTTTTATTATAGGCACACGTTTCCATTCGTTGAAATCGAATACAAAGCCGGCAAGAACCGATTCCATATCATGGCGGCCGTACGATGCGGATCCTCCGGTGAGATTGATTGTGAAATCTTTTGCGACTGTTGTCATGGGGCAGATACGGCCATTATAGTTTACAAGCACCTTCCCGAATTCGTCGGCGAAATCCTTGTTCACCCCGGCATCGGCAGAGTGCACGACCGGAATTAACAGAAGAACTGCCAACTGTCTCAAAGAAATACGCCAGGAGGTATTTCTCATAAAGAAATAACCGATAAGAGACAGTGCCAGCAATATGTATCCGGCATAGCTCAATCCAACACCCCACACATCGTATGAAACGTTGAATGTCACGCCTGATGCATCATTGTCATAGCTGCCGATTACAAACGTCCACCCCATCAGATTGCCCGGATTATTCATGGAAACACCGACAACAGTGCCTATGTCTGTAGCAAGAGCGCATTTAAAGTCCTTTGGTGTGTCTGTGCCGGGATAATTCACCACCTCGAACCGTTGCAGGACAACACTGCAAGGCAATGAAATATTTTCGGCTCCGCCGTTCGCCATAAACTCCTTCGCCGGGCCGTCGCCGATACGAAGATGCATTATGCCGGAAGATGAACAGACATGCGTTACATAACCGCCTGCGAGAATAATCAACAATGAAAGATGGATACTGAAAACAACCGGTTTGCGATATAGGCGCATACGAAAAATAGAGATTGCGGCACCCGCGGCTGTAAGTATCCATAATGTGACAGCCGGCCATGAAACATATACTTTTTCAGACCAGCCCGAATGAACACCTGCCGTCATGACAGCCAGTACGACTGTCATAACGGCAAGTAATATGAATGAGATGTAAAGAACGATTCTATTGAATTTCACGGGAATCGATTTGTTATATTGAATCGATGAAACGGATTATGGCATCCCTGTCTTCTTTTGAAAGATTTCGGAAGTTTTCAACCGATTTCCTTGCATCAGATGTAGGGGACCCATGCCACATTATGGCTTCAAGTGTGTTTCTTGCCCTGCAATCATGCAGTCGGTCGCTATGCCCCGAACATATCGCCGATAATCCCCGGCCCCACAAAGGTGTGGTGCGGCACCATCCGGTTCTTATGTCATTGATCATTTCAAGACGGTGCTGCACCATATCGGTGTAGGGCCAGATCTTTTGGTTCGGGTATCGGGGCAGACGTGCGTCCGCATCTGCAAAAAATCCATTGGGGTCGGTAAACCTGTCGTCTCCGGTAGTCCAGGAAGGACGGTGACAAGTGGCACATCCTATCTGTGTAAATAGCTCCTTGCCCTTTCTGACCTGAGGATTGTCGAGATTGCGGGCGGCCGGCACGGCTAATCCGCGATGCCATATCATAAAATCGACATAATCGTCGTCGGTCATTTCGACGGGAAGCTCCTTGTTCATGAGGTAGTTGTATATGTCTTCCGCGACATTGCCCGTCTTGTTCCAGTCGGGAAAATATGTATAGAATTCATCTTGCACATCGGGATCGGCAGCCGCTGTTCTGGCGTAGGTATCCGTAATATAGTGATAACGTCGGTCTGCGCGCGTGACATTTGTGATATTCCATATGGCATTGCTTCCGGCAGCGTCTTGAAGAGGTCCCCGGCTTAATGCGTAGGTGAACCGTTTGGGATGAGTTGTATTTCCATAAAGACTCGTCCATTCTCCATTCCGGAATATGGCGGGATTGATTCTCGCGCCATTCTTTTCCTCAAGCGCATACTGGGCTTTCAGGTCATTGTCGTCGATGGCATCGAGAAGCCCTGTGCCGTAAATTCCTATTGTTGATTCAAGCCGGACTACAAGGTCGGAATATGGAATCGGATTGCCTCCCACTTCCAGTGGAACGTAAAAGGCATCTTCAGGAATCTTTACTTCGGGATAGATGAGAGAATAGGATTCCCCGTCGGGAAACTTATTTCCCCATTCATCAGAATAGGGTAGCCATGTGATCTCGATTTTTTCCTCATCAAGAGGTGCCTTGAACGGTGCTACCGCTTTGGTTTGTGGCATGCCGGTGAGGGATGACAAATATGTATCGTTGCGGTCTGTAATCACTATCAGGTAGCCGTTGCCCCAGTCATTGGCACGATAGCGGTCCATGCGTTTGCCGTGTCCGTAACCGGGATGGCAGGCTATACATGATGATCTTATATAGAGGGGACCAAGTCCATTGAACGGTTTTGTGCTTTGGTTAAAGGTGCGTTCAAAGAACATCTCGCCATATTTGAAGCGGTCTGTCATTCCGGCAGCCTCTACAGCGGGTGTGGGATCTTCAAAAGCAGAGGCGGATGTATTGAACGTCGTACCAAGTTTACCTCCCGAATAGTACTCTTCGCTAAGTTCTGTAGGCTGTCCTTCGCCAGGTGTTACAGGGTCGTCGTAGCTGCAAGAAACAGCGATGACAGCCAGTGTGGCAAAGAGCATGATATTACTCTTGCTCATTGTGTAATGTTTTTATTTCGACAATTGCAGTTTTGCTTCGGTCAATACGTCGACAAGTTCCGTGCATGCATCCATCGCTTCTCCGGCGGATGCGTCCGTGTAATATTGTACGAAAGGAGAGCGCATTGCCGAAATTTTATCCTGCGCATTGCGGATTGCGTTCACAATTCTCGTGTCCAGCGAAGGGTTTACCGTTTTTATATAAGCGTGTAGGGATTTGGTTTCGTCCCTGCGTCCTTCAATACCTCCCATATAGGCATTTTCCACGCTTATCATATTGTCATGGAAGTCTGTGATAGACTTGTGGCTGTAGGGCGATTCAATGTAGTTCATGTCCTCGCCGGTATATGGTTTGCCTATCTTCTGGGTGCCCACTTCATCGGTGATGTCGATGCAGCCGTCGACTATGGCTTCCATCGCATCTGTCCATGAACGGTATGTGCTTCCGGCTTGTCCAGCATTGAGCATGTTCTGGCTGTAGCTTACGCCTGAATTGGCAACAGTGAAGGGCCATTCAAGTTCTTCGTCGACTTTTGCAAGGCGGTCCGCCTTTACGGCATTTTCACCACCCCATGAGAGCTCAAGCTGATAGGTCTTGTTCCTTAAATCGCCTGCCACCGCTATTGCGTATGTGAGTTCGTTGTCAGGAATTGCAGATGCTGGTTTAGGCTCGCCGTTTGCGAAAATGATATATTCGATACCATGGAAACCGAGAAGCTCGGGGCCAAGATGCGCTCCTGCCCATACATCACCGTCTTCTGCGGCGAGCGATGCGATGTGGCCGGCATTTGACATCTCAGTGACAAGACCGGCTCTGTCGAGCGGCCAGGAGTCGATATGGGGGTCGATACCGAAGTCCGCTGCGGCACCAAATAGGAATGCCTCGCTGCGTTCCCACCATTTGCGGGCCTCGAGGAAGGTCTCGCAGGCTTTACGGACATTTGCGTCTGTCTTATTGTCCTTGATGCTCTGCAGGTCGGTCACAAGCTGCTCCGCATTGTCTGCGAGACTGCGGTAGGTAACGTTGACCGTGTTGTCGAGATATTGTTTTGCTATGGCTGAGAAAGTCGCGTCCTTCTCATTTGCATCCGGTGCTTCCGGCGCGTCATTGCCGCTGCAAGATGCAAGCAGCAGGCCTGCGGCTATAGCCGCTAAAAATTTCTTACCCATGATTGGTTGTTATTTTAATTATTCGGTTTTATTCAAAGAAAAAATCCTGCGTATGCCACTCCGATAGAGACCGAAGGCTCGTTATTGTATTCCTTATGCATAAATCGCTCGGAAAACTCGGCTTTGATGACAATCTGTTTTAACGGATAGTAATTAATGCCTGCCGCTATTCTGTGCCGCTCGGTCCATGTATATGTGGGCGCGTCGGCTGTCGGGACATAAGCATCATAATACTCGTAGCGTCCGAACAAATAGAGTTTGCTGTCGGTACTGGTTTTACCGCGGAATAGTCTGAATATGTCATATCCAGCTTCTGTTCCCGCCGTCCAAGCCCCTTTTCCTACATGAGTACGCTTATATGGCGAAGAGGAGGATTGGCCACGGTTATATGCGGATATGATATCTGCATCCGACAAATGCCCATAATCAAGATTGCCTCGCCATATCCAGCCGGAATTACGGTAGTCGAAACCGAAAGAGCCAATAGCGACAGCTCCTTTGACATCCTTGTATTTCCCGTTATCTGCCATGAGTGTGTTGTTGAAGGCATGTCCGTAATAGCCGCTGACACTTAGTCTCAACCCCTTGATGGAGTAGTTGTCGATGCGGGCGGCGACGGCATATTTGTTGGCCGGAGAAAACTCGAACGCACTTGCCGCGCCTCCGTTGATCCATCGGTCTTTCGAGAAATTCAGAGAGTTTAAGCCTGCAAGGAACATAGCCTCATAACGCCATGCTCCTGCGCGCCCCCATGCCTCAATGCCGGTCTGATGCCATGTGCAGGGCATTATCTCGTTTTCGCCCTCAGGACGGTAAACGGTAAAAAATTCCGTAGGGAGATGATGCATATTGGTTTCTCCGACAGGAACTACCATGTGTCCGGCACGAATATTCAGTTGAGGGAAGAATGTCTTTTGAATCCAGAACTGTTCAAGGGCTACTTCTCCGCCGCGCTCTATTTCCTGTTCAAATTCTCCTACTTCCTCAGATTCTATTTCCACGGCGCTCTCCACCCCGCCATGTTCAAACTCGATTTCTGTACCGAACGACCAGCCTTTGCCGAAATCGTAGCCTATCATGACAACAACGTGAGGAATGTCAAAGCGGCCATGACTTGGAGCATTGCGGTAATCAGCGGCATGGCTGTATCTGTTTACATTGTCACTGAAAAAGTTACGGGTGTACGCTACTTCCCCGTAACCACCCAGGCTAAGCCGGGATGCGAACCCGCTTTTCAATTTGGGGATAGCCGTGGCAGTATCTGGTTGGGAGACTCCTTGGGCGGAAGCTGCCGATGCGCATCCTAAAAACAACGCTGCGGCAATTGTGAAACTTAAAATAATATTATGCATTGGTTTATTAATTTTGGGTGCAAAGTTATAGCCTTTGGCATAGCCGGGAAATACCTAAATATGGGGTAATTTCGTCGTTGGAACATATGCAGCCGTACTAAAAATAGGATATGCCGCCTCGTTGCATCACAAAAAACGCATCGTAGATGCTTCTCACGTGTCAACCCCGCCTTTACGCAGCGAAGCGGACTCAGGCGGGGGCTTTAATGTAGGTGATTCCGAATGATTGTGGTATAATTTCATAAGTAGGCTTCGGGAATTAGTTTATATTATATTCGCAGCCATAGGCCGATAAGCTCCAGTCTGACTTTGATGGAGCGTAGCTGTGGTTACGTGACAGAGAAGGAAGGGTGGAGATTGCGGCATAGGGCAAGAAGATGGTATAAACTAATTTTCAAAGACTACTTAATACCGGAATTAATTTACTTGCGCTGCAAGCACCGATTTTTACAATCAGGCGCTTTGCTGTTTTTTATTCACTTCTTTTGCGTATCTTTGTGGCAGCAGCCACCCCCGGTGGCCCGAACCATACCATAAAGAACACAATCATGATTCACCGACTGGATCAAATCGTCGAGGAAGCCCGCCGCCGCGGGCCCCGGCGTCTGGCCGTTGCCTATGGCCAGGATGAGCACACCCTCGAAGCTGTGGCCGCCGCCTGGCGGGAAGGAATCGCACGGCCGACAATCTATGGCGAAAAGTCGAAGATTGTAGAGAAGTGCCGCAATCTCGGCGTCGAAACCGCCGAGTTCACCATCGTCGACGAACCCTCCGATGTGGCCTGTGTGCGTATGGCCGTGGCCGACGTCGCTTCAGGCCGTGCCGATGTGCTTATGAAAGGACTCGTGAGCACCGACAAGTACATGCGCGGAATCCTCGACAAGGAAGCAGGCCTGGTGCCCCCCAAGGGCGTCCTCAGCCATGTTTCGGTGGTGCAGCTTCCCGACTATCCCCGTCTGCTGTGCATCGCCGACGTGGCCGTTATCCCCGCGCCCGACTTCAAGCAGAAGACTGTGCTCCTGAAATATCTGGCTCGCACTGCCGCCAGCCTCGGCATCGAGAAGCCCCTGATAGCATGCATCGCCCCCTCCGAGCAGGTTTTGCCCACGGTGACATCTTCCACCGAAGCTGCCATTCTTGCCAAGATGGCCGACCGCGGACAGCTCGGCAAAGTGGTTGTCGACGGCCCTCTGTCGCTCGATGTGGCGCTGTATCCCGAAGTCGCCCTCCAGAAAAAAGTGCAGGGCTCGCCCGTGGCGGGAAAAGCCGACTGCCTGCTGTTCCCCAACATCGAGAGCGGAAACGTGTTCTTCAAGTCGGCCACACATTTCGGCGGCGCCGAAATCGCCGCAATGGTGGTGGGCGCCAAGGTGCCTTGCGTGCTCACATCGCGAGGCGACACCTCCGCCACAAAACTCTATTCGATAGCCCTGGCCTGCATTAACTGACAACGCAATGAGTCATCGCATTTTAGCAATAAATCCCGGTTCCACTTCAACGAAAGTGGCCGTCTACGACGAAGGCGAACCCGTCTTCAACATATCCCTGGCGCACACCCCGTCCGATCTGGAGCGTTTCCCCTCGGTGATGGACCAGTTCGCATGGCGTAAAGGCCTTGTGGAGTCCGCGCTCTCCGAAGCCGGCATCAGCCTCAAGACCATCGACGCCGTAATCGGCCGTGGCGGCATCATCGGACCCGTCGAAAGCGGCGTGTACGAGGTAAACCCCGACATGGTCTACGACCTCCATCATGCCAAGATGCAGCATGCCTCGAACCTCGGGGCACTCATCGCCCGCGAAATCGCCGACGAAATCGGCGTCCGCGCATTCATCGCCGACCCTGTGGTGGTCGATGAAATGATGCCCTACGCACGCATATCGGGTGTCCCCGAGCTGCCCCGCGAGTCTATTTTCCACGCTCTCAACCAGAAAGCCGTGGCCAGGCTCTTCGCCCGCGAAAGCAACACCAAATACGAGGACCTCAACCTCATAGTCTGCCATATGGGCGGCGGAATCACCGTGAGCGCCCACCGCCACGGCAAAGTTATCGACACCACCAACGCCCTCGACGGCTGCGGACCATTCTCGCCCGAGCGCTCCGGCTCCCTGCCTCCAGGCCCGCTGGTGCATCTGTGCTTTTCGGGAAAATACACCGAGGCCGAGCTAATGCGCATGGTCCACGGCAACGGAGGCCTCAAAGCGCACCTCAACACCACCAGCGTCCCCGAAGTCCTCGACAGAATCGACCACGGCGACCTCCATGCCATGCTGGTGCTGCGCGCCATGTGCTACACCGTGGCCAAGGAAATCGGCGAAATGGCGGTGTCGCTCAAAGGAAAAGTCGATGCCATCCTAATCACCGGCGGCATGGCGCACAGCAAACGCATCACCGACTTTGTGGCGGAGCATGTGAGTTTCATTGCCAACATATACGTATATCCCGGAGAGAACGAGCTCAAGTCGCTGGCCGAAAACGCACTGGCGGCAATCAAGGGAGAGCGTGAAATAAAAGTCTACCACCACGTCGACTACGACGACCCCTCGCAGATCAACGACACCCGCCGCCCCTCCAAACTCCGCGAATGGCTCCGCGCGGCCCTGCCCGTGGCAGGTTCGCCGGCACCGCTCACGGCCATACGCCAGTATATCCGCCGCTGGAGCAGCCAGAAATAGATTGCGGCAAACACCTGCATATCCGTAAATCAGCCCCCGCAGCGGCCCATCGAGGACTCCCTGCGGGGGTTGAGGCATTTTTTTCGATGTGCCAGGTTGCACGTCGGAATACAATTATTTGAGTAACTTTGTGCGTTCTAAAAACTATAAAGACATATGGCAAACTGGTTTGAATGCAAAGTAAAATACGATAAACTACAGGAAAACGGCTCTGCGAAAAAAGTTTCCGAGCCATATCTGGTCGACGCGCTGTCCTTCACCGAGGCCGAGGCCAGAATCACCGAAGAACAGCGCCCGTTCATCTCCGGCGAGTTCTCCGTCGACGCCGTAAAGCGCACACGCATCGCCGAAATCTTCTTCTTCGAAGGCGGCGACAGGTGGTATATGGCGAAAGTGGCATTCATAACAATCGACGAAAAGACCGCCTCCGAAAAACGCTCCGTCCAGCAGACACTGGTGCAGGCTTCCAACTTCAAGGAAGCATACGAAAACCTCCTCAAAGGAATGGCCGACACACTGGCCGACTACGAAATCGTGCAGATTTCCGAAACTCCTCTGATGGACGTATATAAAATGAAAGTAGTCGACTGATGCAATCCGTAGCCAGCCGCCTCGAGGCCGTAGCCGGCTCACTGCCGCAGCACGTGAGCCTGGTGGCGGTGTCGAAGTTCCACCCCGCGGAAGCAATCCGTCAGGCATACGACGCCGGCCAGAGGATATTCGCCGAAAGCCGTGTGCAGGAAATCGTTGCCAAGATTCCGCAGCTGCCCGCCGACATCCGCTGGCACTTCATCGGCCACCTGCAGACCAACAAAGTGCGAGCGCTTGTGGGAACACGGCGTATCGACCTCATCGAGAGCGTCGATTCGGCAAGGCTCCTCGACCTCATCGACCGCGCCGCCGCCGATGAGGGAATCGTGCAGAAGGTCCTCATCCAGCTGCATGTGGCCAAAGAGGAGACAAAGTTCGGCCTCACACCCGACGAGGCTCTTGAATTCTTCACATCCGGCCGCTGGCACACACTCCGCGCCACCCACATCTGCGGACTCATGGGAATGGCCTCCAACACCGACGACCGGGCCCGCGTGGCAGCCGACTTCGAATCCATAGCCGAAACAGGCCGGCGCATCGTCGCCGCGTGCCCCGACCTCAGAGGCTTCGACATCCTGTCCATGGGCATGAGCCACGACTACATGGCGGCAATCGAAGCCGGAAGCACTCATGTGAGAATCGGAACTGCGATTTTCGGCTCCCGCTAAGCTCAATAATGAGAATTTTTATTATTTTTGGCGCATAAAGTCCCAAAAAGACTTCCAACACCCTAAAAGTACCTCTTATCATGGACATGCACGAACCCAATCCGGCACAGTTGAACGCAAACGACTCCGACCGGAATCCTGCCGAAGCTACGGACACCGCTTCCGAAGCTGGAATCAAAACCCAAGCGGGCGACTTCGCCGCCGATCCGGAAGGCCAGGCCGAAATCCTACAGACACAGGCGCTCGAAGAGCAGCAACAGAACAACGACCAGCGGCAGCAGCATGCCGAACATACGATTGTCACCGAAGAGTCGCTGCTGCAGTCTGTCCTCGAGCTGCTTGAGAAAGAACCTTCGGAGTTCTCCTCGGACGACATAAACCGCCTGCGCCAGAAATTCAGCATGCTCCATAGCGAAAACGCAGCCGTCGCCAGACCTGCCGGCGACGACACCACCCCTGCCGACGAACAGCCCGAAATCGAGCCCGACGACAACGGCCAGCCCACACTTCGCCAGCAGTTCGACGCAGCCATTGCCGAACTCCGCGCGCGCAAGGCGGCATGGGCTGCGAAACTGCAGGAAGAACGTGCCGCCAACCTGGCACGGAAGAACGACATAATCGCCCGGATTTCCGCACTGGCCGAAGACACCGACAACGTCAACCGCACCTTCCCCCGCTACCGCGAGCTGCAGGACGAGTTCAACGCAATCGGCGAAGTCGACCCCACAGAGGAAACAGCACTCTGGAAACGCTTCCAGGAAGCCCGCGAGCAGTATTCCGACAACCTCAAGATAAACAAGGAACTCCGCGACTACGACTTCAAGAAAAATCTCGCCGAGAAAGAGGCGCTGCTGGCCGAGGCACGCACACTGGCGATGGACGACGACGTAATCGCCGCATACCGCCGCCTCCAGGACCTCCACAACAAATGGCGCCAGATAGGCCCCGTGGCTAAAGAACTGCGCGACGACATCTGGAACCGCTTCCGCGAGGCTTCCGCCGAAATCAACAAGCGCTACCAGGCATTCTTCGAAGAGCGCAAAGCCCGCGAGGCAGAAAACGAGACCGCCAAGACAACACTCTGCGAACGCCTCGAGGCCATCGACTTTGCCACGATGCAGACCTTCAACGCCTGGGAGCAGGCAACAAAGCAGGTGATGGAACTTCAGGCCGAGTGGCGCACTCTGGGATTCGCATCCAAAAAAGCCAACCGCCAGCTGTTCGCGCGCTTCCGCAGCCGTTGCGACGCATTTTTCGCCGCCAAGGCCGATTTCTTCCGCAACACCCGCGAGGAACTCTCGGCAAACCTCGCCCGCAAGCAGCAGCTCGCCGCCGAAGCCGAGGAACTCGCCCAGAGCACCGACTGGAAGAAAACCACCGACAGGCTCGTGGAAATGCAGAAGGAATGGCGCACCATAGGAGCCGTGCCAAAAAAATACAGCGACGCCCTCTGGAAACGATTCACAACCGCATGCGACGCCTTCTTCGAGAATAAGAAGAAAGCAGGAAACTCCACACGCCAGACCGAGACAGCCAACCTCAAGGCAAAGCGCGAAATCATAGGAAAACTCTCGGCGCTCACCACCGACGGCTCGGAGAAAGCGCAGGCTCTCGATGCAATGCGTGAGCTGCAGAACCAGTGGAACCAGACAGGCCACGTGCCTTTCCGCGAGAAAGACAAACTTTTCGAGGCATACCGCGACGCCCTCGATGCTGTCCGCCGCCACTTCGACCTCGCCGAGCGCGGCGCGCGGCGCGAGAAGTTCAGCCGCGACATCGAAGCCCTCGAGGGCGACGGCGACAAGCTCTTCCGCGAACGCGACCGCATTATGAGAATCGTCGAGGCGCGACGCGCCGAACTGCGCACCTACCAGAACAACCTCGGATTCCTCACCTCCAAGTCCAAGAGCGGCGACTCCCTGGTGAGAGACATGGAACGACGCATCGAACGACTTCAGGCCGACATCGACGAACTGCTTGAAAAAGTGAAAGTCCTCGACGCCAGAATACCACGCTAAACCATCTGCCGCACCCCGCCGCCTTTGCCGGCCGGGTGCGGCAAATGCCAACGTCTATGACCTCAAACGAACGAAACTCCGGACGTGGACGTTTCATTCCCACCTTGTTCAACATCGGCGGCATCGTCCTGGTGAACGTCGTGTTCCTTATCGTACTGTGCATATTTCCCGAAATCAACATAGCCTCCCCCGAACTGCGGGAAACCTGGCTGTGTGTCAACGTGGCATACCTGCCGGCGATATGGCTCGCCAAGATCAGAACGCACGAAGGCCGTGCGATAGCCATGGAGAGGGTAATGCGCAACGCACTTCTCGACGTGCTCATCCACGCCGCGGCTCTTCTCTCGCTGATGGCCGTGATGCATGTCGACCTCGCCGCCAGAGTCTACGCCGTGTATTATGCCATGCTCACCCCGTCGATGCTCGTGGTCATGCTGCTGGGGCACTACATCCTCAAGCGCTACCGACGCAGCGGCTACAACTTCACCCGTGTGGTGATTGTCGGAACCGGGCCTACGGCAATGCGCCTCGTGCAGGCCATGAAGCAGGACCCCGGATTCGGGTACTGCATCCTCGGATGCTTCGACGACAACCTCGACCCCGGATTCGAAGGATCCTACCGCGGCGGAATCGACGACATGAAAAACTTCATGGCCACACACGACGTGAGGCAGATTTTCTTCACCCTCTCAGGCCAGAGCGACGCTCTTTCCAAAGTGCTCAAGATCGCCGACGACAATGTGGCCGAGTTCTACTATGTGCCGCAGATACCCCGCACACTCTCACGAAAGTTCCAGCTCCACAACATAGGGCAGATGCCCGTGCTCTCCATCCGGCACAACCCCATGAAAAGCCGCTTCAACCGCATTGTCAAGCGCGGATTCGACCTTGCTGTCAGCGGCACATTCCTCCTGTTCTATCCCCTGGTGTATATCCCCGTGGCCATAGCCATAAAGAAGAGCTCGCCGGGGCCTGTATACTTCCGCCAGGAACGCACCGGCTATCGCGGACGCACTTTCAGATGCCTCAAGTTCCGCACTATGAAGGTGAACAGCACAAGCGACTCCGCGCAGGCAACCGCCGACGACCCCCGCAAGACAAAAATCGGCGATTTCCTCCGCAGAACCTCCATCGACGAGCTGCCGCAGTTCCTGAACGTATGGAAAGGCGACATGAGCGTCGTCGGCCCGAGACCGCACATGCTCAAGCACACCGAGGAATATACACGCCTGGTCGACAGCTATATGGTCCGCCACGCCGTTAAGCCCGGAATAACAGGATGGGCCCAGGTGAACGGATACAGGGGAATCACCGACGAACTCTGGAAAATGGAACGCCGTGTGGAATGCGACGTGTGGTATATCGAGAACTGGACCCTCCTGCTGGATATAAAGATTATGATCCGCACTGTCCTCAACGCGGTCCACGGCGAGAAAAACGCATTCTGACAAGCGGCCAATGCTAACGATATATAAAGCGTCTGCCGGTTCCGGCAAAACATACACACTGGCCCTGGAGTACATAAAGACACTCCTGGGCATAAAGCTTGCCGACGGTTCCTACCGCCTCAACGGCGCCGTGCCGCCGCGGCTGGCGAACCGGCACCGAAATATATTGGCCATCACATTCACCAACGCGGCCACGACGGAAATGAAATCGCGTATCATACGCGAAATCAGCCGGCTGGCAGCCCATCCCGGAGGCGATACGCCCGAGAGCGCGTATGCCGGTCCGCTCACAGCAGCATTCGGCTGTTCCCGCGAAAGCCTGCGCAAAGCCGCCGAAGCTGCACTCTCCGAACTGCTCAACGACTACTCGGGATTCAACGTGAGCACCATCGACTCATTCTTCCAGACCGTCCTGCGCACTTTCGCCCGCGAAATCGACCACCAGGGCGATTACGAGCTGGCTCTCGACCGCCTCGACATTATCCGGCAGAGCATATCGCTCATGCTCGACCGCCTCAACTACGAGCCCGACCGGAGCCACCGCCGCCTTTTCGCATGGGTGCGGAGCTTCATGCTCGAGAACCTCGGGCAGGGAAAGAGCTACAATATCTTCGACCGTGGAGGAAACATCCTCTCCGACCTCGCCTCGGCGATGGACGGAGCCATGGACGAGAAATTCCAGAACATGTCGCAGCAGATGGCACGGTATCTCGCCGACAGCACGCTGGCCGATGCCTTCTGCCGGAAGATCGACGAAGCCGTCGGCGCTCAGCGGAAGATGGCAGCAGCTGCCGCGGCACGTTTCCTGGAAGCGGCGGCAGCGGCAGGTGTGGACGACTCCACCCTCAACAGCTCCGTGGCCGCCAGAGCACGCGATATAGCCTCCAGTCCGGAAACGATAAACGCCAGAACCTTCACCCTGAAAGCCGTGAAGGCCCTTGTCGACGACGGAGAGCCGCTTGCGCCAGCCGACGTGCTCAAGGCCGACATACGCAGAAAACTCGAGAAATCCGACCCCGCCACAGCCGTGGCCATAGCCGAGGCAGCGACAGACATGTTCCGTAGCGCATGGAACGCTTTCGGCCGGTGCCGGATTCTCACCAGAATGGCGCAGGGAACGGTGAATCTCCAGTTCATAGGCATGGTGCAGGGCATCCTCGGGGAATTCCTCCGGGAAAACAACACAATGCTCATTTCCGACACCGGAGAACTCCTCGCAAGGATAATCAGCGACGCCGAGATGCCATTCATCTACGAACGCCTCGGCATGAAGCTCACCAACCTGCTCATCGACGAGTTCCAGGACACCTCCCACATGCAGTGGCATAACCTGAGGCCGCTGGTGGCCAACGCACTTGCCGAGGACTCCGACAACCTTATCATCGGCGACGTCAAGCAGGCCATCTACCGTTTCCGCAATTCCGACCCCGAGCTGCTGGGCAGCGTGGTGGAGAGCCGGGATTTCCCCGCCAGCCATACACTGCGAGGCCAGCTCCCCGAGGACAACACCAACCACCGCAGCTCCGGAGCCCTGGTGAGGTTCAACAACTCCCTGTTCGCCAACATGGCCGCGAACCTCGGCCTCAGCGGATATGAGGCCGTGGCGCAGACGCCCGCCGCCCGCCTGGCCGACGCGCCTGCTATGGTGAAGATCGTAATCGACCACACACCTCCGCCTGTCGAGGAGGTATATGAGAGCCTTGCCGCCGACATCCTCCGCCAGCACAGCGCCGGATACCGCTGGAGCGACATAATGGTGCTTGTGCGCGAGCGCAGGAATGGTGTGGCCATTATCACGTACTTCATGGAGCACCATCCCGAAATACGTCTGCTGAGCAACGAGGCTCTGTTGCTCGGCAATTCGCCGGCGGTGCGCACCATAATGGGCATGCTCGCCATGGTGGACCGGTCGTATGCCGAACGCAAGCAGGAACAGAGCGACAGCCCGGAAGCACCCGGCGCAAAACCGCGCTATGCCACCGCCGACGACATCACCGCCTTCAATTCGCGCTTCAACTACCTCTGCGGTCAGGGTGCCGCTGCCGCCGAAGCAATAATCACCGCACTCGACAGCGACCGTGGCGGAAAAAGCCTCCGCGGGCAAATCGAGCAGATAAGAGCCGAAAATCCGGCCAACGTGGTGGCACTCATCGAAGCCATCGTTCACTACCGTCTCAGCGACACCCAAAAAAGCACCGAGCAGGCGTATATCGCCGCCCTGCAGGATCTGGCCATCGACCACTGCAACAGCGCCGACCCGTCGGTGGGCGCTTTTGTGGATGCCTACAACAGGAACGCGCACCGCTGGGCCATACAGGCATCCGCCGACACCGATGCAGTGGAGGTGATGACAATACATTCCTCCAAAGGCCTCGAGCGCCCTTGCGTGCACATTCCATTCGCCGACTGGACCACCATCCGCGACTCCGAGATATGGCTGCCCACAGCCGGACTGGAGGATATGGGCGATTTCGACCCCGCGACGGTGCCCCCGGCCGTGCGCGTCACCCTTTCACGCAACGACGTGCTCTGCCGCAACGGCATCTCTCCCTTCGCCGATTTCTGCAACGCTTGCCACAAGGCCGATATCCAGGACAATGTCAACCTTGCATATGTGGCCTTCACCCGTGCGGGGCGAGAACTCTGTGTGCGCTCCGGCGCCACCGACATGGGTGCTTTCATCGCCGCTGCCCTGGCCACCGAAGCACCGCAGGGACCGCTCTACATGCCGTTGGAGACAACAGCTGTAACCGATGGCGACAGCACTCGTACCGAGCTCACCATCGGCGCGCCCACCGTGCCTGAGGCTGCCGGCATCCCCGTGCCCGTGGTTCCGCCGCCGAGCTATGATGTGGTCTACCGCGACGATGCCCGCGAGATAATAAGCATCGACGACGAACTTTCCGAAACCATCGACACCGGCGGCGAATACATTCCCGAAATCACCGACGCCCCCGACGGCACACAGGCCATGCTCCTGGCGGCGCGCCGCGGAAACCACCTCCACGCCATTCTCGCAGGCATGGAGCGTGCCGCCGACCTCGACGCCTCCGTGGCAAGGCTGCGACGGGCCAACATCATATCCGACAGCGAGGCCTCAGAATACGCCGCTCTTCTGCGCGAGGCAATCGCCGGAGGCGGCTCCGAGGCCGACAGCTGGTTCGACCCCTTCGCCGAGGTATTCGCCGAACGCTCTATCTACAACCCCGCCACCGGCGAGACTTTTCGCCCCGACCGCGTGGTGCGCACCACTGCGGGATCGCTGGCCGTAATCGACTATAAGTTCACCTCCGAGCCGCGTGCAGGCCACCGGCGCCAGGTCGCCGAATACTCCCGCCTGCTGCGCAGCATCGAAAACGCTCCGGTAGAGGCTTTTCTGTGGTATCCTGTCCTTAAAAGAATAATAAAAGTACAGTAATCGCCGTTTTAATAATTATGATGACAATGAAACGACTTCTTTTAGCTCTCCTCGGTATCGGCACATATGCCGCTGCCGACGCATGCACAAGCCTCATCGCGGCCAAAGGCGCCACTGCCGACGGGTCCACTCTGGTGACATACGCCGCCGACAGCCATACCCTCTATGGCGAACTGTACCGCCAGCCCGCTGCCGACCATGCCCCGGGGGCGAAAAGGAAAGTCGTGGAGTGGGACACCGGCAAGCCTCTGGGCGAGATTGACCAGGTGCCGCACACTTTCTCTACAATCGGAAACATGAACGAGCACGGCCTCACCATCGCCGAGAGCACATGGGGCGGACGCCCCGAACTCGAGGGCTCGGGAACCATCGACTACGGCTCGCTCATATACATAACCCTGCAGCGGGCCCGCACAGCGCGTGCCGCCGTCGACACCATGACAGCGCTGGTCGACCGCTATGGATATGCCTCATCGGGCGAATCGTTCACAATAGCCGATGCCGACGAGGTGTGGGTGATGGAACTCATCGGCAAGGGAGCCGACAATCCCGGTGCGGTATGGGTGGCAAGGCGTGTGCCCGACGGATACATCAGCGGACATGCCAACCACAGCCGCATACACCGCTTCCCCCTCGACGACCCTAACACCATCTATTCCCCCGATGTTATCGACTTCGCCCGTGCGAAAGGCTACTACAGCGGTCCCGACAGCGATTTCAGCTTCTCCCGCGCCTATGCCGTAACCGATGCCGGAGCGCTGCGAGGCTGCGACGCCCGCGTGTGGGCATACTTCCGCAAGTTCGCTCCCCGGGGAACCATGGACACCTATGAGAACTGGATTCTCCGCGGACAGGGCGAGCCGCTGCCTCTGTGGGTGAAACCCGAAAGGAAACTCACAGCCAACGACCTCAAATGGATGATGCGCGACCACTTCGAAGGAACTGTCCTCGACATGACCAACGACATCGGCGCCGGGCCTTTCGACAGCCCCTACCGCTGGCGCCCCATGGGATACACCGTCGACGGTGTGGAATACACCCACGAACGCGCCATAGCCACACAGCAGACCGGCTTCTCCTTCGTGGCCGACATGAACGCCGCACGCCACGACGCCATGAGGGGAATCCTGTGGTTCGGTGTCGACGACGCCAACACATGCGTCTACGTGCCCGTGTTCAACTCCACCGACATTGTGCCGCCGTCGCTCGACGGTGCCACCGCCGACCTCTACAATCTCTCCTGGGAGTCGATGTTCTGGGTCAACAACTATGTGGCCAACCAGGCATACAACCGCTACAGCCAGATGATTCCCGATATCCGCAACGTCCAGGGGCGCCTCGAGGGCAAGGCCGAGGCCGATGTGGAATCGGCGGCCGAAGCCTTGGCGGGCGCCGACTATGCTGCCGCACAGAACGCTCTCCGCGAACTCACTCTGGCCACCGCCGCCACAGTAACCTCCGATTACAAGAACCTTGGCGACTATCTTCTTGTTAAGTATCTCGACGGAAACATCAAAAAGGAAGCCGACGGAAAATTCGAACGCAACCCACACGGCATGCCCGTGCAGCCCGAGTTCGGAGGATACAACCAGCGATATTTCAAATCCATTGTCGACGATGCCGGCGAACGCCTCCGTGTTGTCGAACCTAACCAGCAATAAATTATGAGCGAGCAGAATCTTAAGATAGAACCCGGCAAATACTTCGAAATAGTCTACAGCCTCTTCCGCGTGAACTCCGACGGCTCGGAGACTCTCGTCCATGAAGTCGATGCCGACGAACCCGACTGCGCCATTCTCGGAATCACCCCGGGATTCGTACCCGCTCTCGAGACCCGAATCACAGGACTGAAGAAAGGCGACACTTTCGATTTCTTCGCCGACCCACAGGACGCTTTCGGCCCATACGACCCCGAAGAGATAATGACTCTTCCACGCGACCGCTTCCTCATCGACGGAAAATTCGACGAGGAGATGTTCGCTCCCGGTTCCCTCATTCCGCTGATGACATCCGACGGTTACCGCATCGACGGTGTGGTGGTGGAACTCACGCCCACCGATGTGCGCCTGGACTTCAACCACCCCCTGGCAAAAGACCGCGTGCACTATAAGGGCAGTGTGGAGCTGGTGCGCGAACCCACCGAGGAGGAACTGCACCCCGCGCACGGCTGCGGATGCGGTTGCCACCACGAAGGCGAAGGTTGCGGTGATGGATGCGGCTGCCACCACGACAACGGCGGCGACGCCTGCGGTTGCGGCTGCGACGGCAAGTGCTGATGCTGCTGGCCAGGAACATACACAAACGCTTCGGCGACCTCGAGGTACTGAAAGGTATCGACATCTGCATCCCGCAGGGAAAGGTGACGGCAATCGTTGGGCCGAGCGGGGCGGGGAAGACAACCCTGCTCCAGATTCTCGGCACCCTTAGCGCCCCCGAGGCCGGTGGTTCGGTAACCTACGACAGCGTAGAGGTCACAGCCATGAACGACCGCAGGCTCTCACGCTTCAGAAACCGGAACATAGGATTCGTTTTCCAGTTCCACCAGCTGTTGCCGGAGTTCACTCTGCTGGAAAACGTGGCCCTGCCGGCTATGATTGCCGGCACCGCCAGGAAGGAGGCCGAAAACAAGGCCGCCGACCTTCTGGAACGCCTCGGGCTGGCCGACCGTTCCGGCCACCGTCCCGACCAGCTTTCGGGAGGCGAATGCCAGAGAGCGGCTGTGGCAAGGGCGCTGGTGAACAATCCCCAGATAATACTCGCCGACGAGCCTACGGGAAGCCTCGACTCCACAAACCGCCAGGCCTTGCACAGCCTCTTCTATGAACTCCGCGACAGACTCGGTGCCACATTCGCCATAGTGACACACGACGAGCAGCTTGCCGCCGATGCCGACCTCATTGTGAGGATGGCCGACGGCAAAATCGTCGGAACAACGGCAAAGGCGTGAAACAACCGGCCCGGAACGGAAACCATAAGCAATACCATTAATAATAAACATAGTCATTTGATGAAACAGAAAATCATGCGCATGCTGGCCATGGCCACAGTGGTTCTCGGACTGGCCTCATGCAACAATAGCGAACCTGGCAGCTCAACGGTCTACTTCCTCGACATCGTGAGCTATGATGCCGAAAGTGCCAGCGGCTCCACATTCACCGTGCGCAAGAACGGCGACTCCGAGCTGGTAACATACACCACTCCCCAGAAACTGTCAACCGTCGATTTCAAGGTGGGAACACGTGTGCTCATCAGCTACACCAACGAAAGCCAGACACAGTATGTCAGCGGCCCCATCACACTCGCGGCGGCTGCCAACGTGGAAGGCAAGGGCGATCCCGTGCAGAAGAAAACAGCCGAGGAAACTGCCGACTGGGCTTCCGACAAGGTGTCGGTGGCTTCGCTATTCCGTTCCGGCGAGTTCATCAATATCCAGTTCAGCGGCGCGCTCGGCTCGCAGAAAGCCATAGTCGAAATGTACCTCGACAGCAAGACCGCCGACAGCGAATATCCCGAACTACACCTTATCTTCGGCCCCTATACCGGATATGTCGACACCCCTTACATGTTCTACGGCTCCTGGAGCATCGCCGATATATGGAACCGCCCGGATTGCAAAGGAATCAAGGTGTTCTACAACTCCACTTCCAGCCAGTCCATGGCTCTGTTCGAGAAAGCATCCGGCACTCCCACTCCCTCGCCCCTGACAGGCTCTCTTTAAAACCAAACAACTGATATCATACGAAAATGGAAAAGAATCCTCAGAAAGAACTCAAGATAGAGCTCACACCCGAAGTGGCCGCCGGCCACTATTCCAACCTTGCCGTGATTTCCCACTCCGGCAATGAATTCTTCCTCGACTTCATCTGCGTGGCTCCCAACATGCCTCAGGCGAAAGTGCAGAGCCGCGTGGTAATGACCCCCGAGAACTGCAAGAACCTGCTGTTCGCACTCCGCGACAACATCGCCAACTACGAAAAGACTTTCGGCGAAATATCACGCAAGCAGCCTAAGGGCAATCCCACCCCCGGTGGCATTCCCAACCCCTTCGAAGCCTGATACCGCCGCCATGCTCACCATATACAATTCCATGAGCCGCCAGAAGGAGATGTTCAAGCCCCTCCATGAGTCTATGGTGGGCATGTATGTCTGCGGCCCCACAGTCTACGGCGATGCCCATCTGGGACATGCGCGCCCGGCCATTACCTTCGACATCCTTTTCCGCTACCTCCGCCATCTGGGCTACAGAGTGCGCTATGTCCGCAACATCACCGATGTGGGACACCTCGAGCACGATGCCGACGACGGAGAGGACAAGGTGGCGAAGAAGGCGCGGCTCGAGCAGCTCGAGCCCATGGAAGTGGTACAGTACTATCTCGACCGCTACCACAGGGCCATGGACGCTCTCGGCGTACTCCCCCCGAGCATAGAACCGCACGCTTCAGGCCACATAATCGAACAGATCGAATATGTGAAGAGAATCCTCGAGGCAGGATACGCCTACGAGAGCGACGGAAACGTCTACTTCGATGTGCCTAAATTCAACCGTGAGAAAGGCTACGGACGCCTCTCCGGCCGCAATATCGACGAGCTGCTGGCGACAACACGCTCTCTCGACGGCCAGGAAGCAAAGCGCAACCCCGCCGATTTCGCCCTATGGAAAAAAGCCGCGCCGGAGCACATAATGCACTGGCCGTCGCCATGGAGCGAAGGATTCCCCGGCTGGCACCTCGAATGCTCGGCGATGAGCGAGAAATACCTCGGTGAGGTGTTCGACATCCACGGAGGGGGAATGGACCTCAAATTCCCGCACCACGAGTGCGAGATAGCTCAGTCCACAGCCTGCAACGGCCACCCTGCGGTGCGCTACTGGATGCACAACAACATGATAACCATCAACGGAAAGAAGATGGGAAAAAGCCTCGGCAACTTCATCACCCTCGATGAGTTCTTCACCGGCAGCCACGAGCTGCTGGACCAGGCATATTCGCCCATGACAATCCGGTTCTTCATCCTGCAGGCACACTACCGCGGCACTGTCGACTTCAGCAACGAAGCCCTGCAGGCCGCCGAAAAAGCCCTCGACCGCATGCTCGACGGCTACCGGCGTCTGTCCACGCTCAAAGCCTCCGCCAATCCCGGAGGAATCGGCGTAGCCGACCTCGAGGCGCGCGCTGCCGAAGCCATGGACGACGACCTCAACACACCCGTCCTCATCGGCGTGCTCTTCGATGCCGTACGCATAATCAACCAGATCAACGACGGCACTGCCACCGCCGATGAAGCAGAAATCGCCGCACTGCGCAGATTCATGGATACATGGCTAATCGACATCCTGGGCATACGTTCTGTCGATACAGCCGACGCCTCGGCCGACAGTGACGCCCCGTACCGGGCTGCCGTGGAACTGCTTCTGGAAATGCGGGCCAAAGCCAAAGCCGACCGCGACTGGGCCACTTCCGACCTCATCCGCGACCGCATGGCCCAGGCCGGATTCGACGTCAAGGACACCAAAGACGGCGTCGAGTGGAAAATCCGCCGCTGACCGTAAGCAAAAAAGCAATCAAGCCGGAGACCTCCAGGTCCCCGGCTTGATTGCTTTTTGTTGCCTTGGGTGGTCAGTCGCGGAAGCGGCGGGTGAGGTCGCCGTAGGCGTCGATGCGGCGGTCGCGCAGGAAAGGCCACCAGCGGCGCACCTGCTCGGAGCGTGCCATGTCGATATCCACCACTGCCGAGCATTCGCCCTGCGATGGCGCCTGGAACAGGAACTCTCCCTGAGGGCCGGCAACGAAGCTGCTGCCCCAGAAGGTGATGCCTCCGGTGGCGCCGGACGGGTCGGCCTCGTGGCCGCAGCGGTTCACACTCACCACGGGAAGCCCGTTGGCGATGGCATGGCCGCGCTGTACCGTTATCCATGCCTGCCGCTGGCGTTCCTGCTCCTCGGGGCTGTCGCTGCTCTCAGTGCCGATGGCTGTGGGATAAATCAGTATCTGCGCTCCGGCCAGAGCCATCAGGCGTGCGGCCTCGGGGTACCACTGGTCCCAGCACACGAGTACACCCAGCCTGCCGACCGAAGTATCAATCGGCTCGAATCCCATGTCGCCGGGAGTGAAATAGAACTTCTCGTAGTAGGCGGGGTCGTCGGGAATGTGCATCTTGCGGTAGCGGCCGGCGATGCTGCCGTCGGCATCGAACACCACCGCGGTGTTGTGATACAGCCCGGCGGCGCGGCGCTCGAACAGCGAGCACACCAGCACAGTGCCAGTCTCGGCGGCGAGCGCCGAATAGAAAGCTGTTCCTTCGCCGGGGATAGGTTCGGCGAGCGAACACAGATCCACGTTCTCTGTCTGGCAGAAGTAGAGGCTGTCGTGGAGTTCCTGGTTCACAATCAGCCGCGCACCCTCGGCGGCAAGGCGGCGCACTTCGGCGGCAAGGCGCTGGCGGTTCTGCTCCTTGTCGGCGCTTTTGTGCTGCTGTATTATTCCTGTTTTAAGTATTTCGGTCATATTGCAAGAGTGTTGGCAGGCAGTTGCATGGTAGAGCAGTGCAGAGAGCCGTGCTGGCGGATGAGCACGCTGCAGTCCACCGGAACGACAACGTGTTCCGGGCATGCCGCGGAAAGAATATCGGCAGCCATACGGTCCTTGAGCGGCTGCCCGTACACCGGAAGGATTATGGCGTTGTTCACAATCAGGAAGTTGGCATATGTCGCCGGCAGGCGGTGGCCGTCGTCAGGGTCGTAGACGGCATCGGGCAGAGGCAGCTCCAGAAGGTGATAGGGATTGCCGGATGGCGTGCGCATGGCACGGAGCTCGTCGGCCATTGCCTTGAGGGTGGCATAGTGCTCGTCGGAAGGGTCGGCGCAGCCGGTGTAGGCAATCACGTCGCCGGGCGGCAGCAGGCGCGCCAGAGTGTCGATGTGGCCGTCGGTATCGTCGCCGGCGAGTTCGCCGTTGGCGAGCGACACCACACGTTCCGCACCCAGATAGCTTTTTACGGCCTCCAGAATCTCTTCCCTGCCCATGCCGCCGTTGCGGTTCGGCGACATCAGGCAGCTGTCGGTGGTGAGCACCAGCCCTTGCCCGTCGCTCTCTACGGAGCCGCCCTCGAGCACGAAGCCCAGGCAGTTGGCCGGGCTGTGGCGGAAAAGCCCCAGCGAGTCGATATGCCGGGTGGCGAGGTTGTCGCGGTCGGCGGCGAATTTCAGCCCCCAGCCGTTGAAGCGGAAATCCAGGGGAAGCATACCGTCGGCGGTCTCCACGGTAATGGGTCCGTAGTCGCGGGTCCAGGTGTCGTTGCCAAGATAGGGAACGGTTACAAGGCGTCCTGCGGGAATGTCGGCCAGTTGCCGCCCGATACGCTCGATGTCAGGCCCGAGCACTATCACACGGGCATATGGCGCTATGGCGCGGGCTATGGCACCGAAGCAGGCTTCGGCATCCTCAAGAATCGCTTCCCAGTCGCTTTGCGGGTGTGGCCATGCCATGAGCACGGCCTCGGTGGCTTCCCATTCGGCGGGAAGGCGTCGCCGGGAGATATCGTTCATTCCTGATTGTCGTAGTCGTTCAACGAATTCCATACATTGTCCTGCTCCTGCATGTATTCCTCGCAGAAGTCCAGAAAGCCGTGCTTTTCCGAACTGCCTGTCTCGCGGCAGTATTCGCGGTAGCTTTTGCGCAGTTCAGCATCGTCGACAAGCATGCGGCGGAATTCCGACTCGGCCATATCGATCGACGGTGTCTGCCCTATGATGTGGATGAAAAGGTCAGTGATGTGCTCCATGGTAAATCTAAGTGTGAAGCCAATTCCAAATATGTGAGTCAAATATAGTGATTCTGCCACAATCCGGGTCGGTTTCTTAGCATTTTTTATAGCATGTTTAGGATTTGCCGAACTTTGACCGCCTGCGCCGTGTTGTAAATTCATCCCCGACACGACGTTTCACCGATTACTATTCTGACTCATATGAAAAAAATGCTCTCCCTCGCCGCGCTGGTTCTGGCGCTGGTTCTGGCAGGCTGCAGCCCGTTCGCATTGGTGAACAGCGAGACTTACAACAATGCCGACCTTGCCGACTACCACACCTTCCGCATCGTGACTCCCGACGAAGGCCGCCTGCCTCCCGGCATGGCCATGGTGACATACTACAACATCGCCGCGGCCATCCGCGAGCAGATGCTCGAGCGCGGCTTCACCGAAGACCCCTCGTCGCCCATGCTCATCAACATAGGCATCACCATACACCGCGAGATACAGACCGAACCGGCCCTCCCTCCGGGCTATACACCCTACGCCGGCCCCTACTACAACGGCTACTATCCCTTCTTCATCTACCCCAGAAACGTGTATTGGAGCAACTACTATGCCAATGCGCGAGTGATCACCGGAATATACAAGGAAGGAGTGCTCACCATGGACATCGTGAACATCGACCGCAAGCTGCCGCTCTATTCGGCATCGGTGGCCACGATAATCAACAACGGCCAGGCGCAGTTCCGCAACCTCAAAGGCATCGCCGAAGCCGTGCAGACCCTATTCTCGGAATTCCCCGTGAAGCCGCTGGTGCCACGCCGGCTCACTTGATGCCGAGTTTCTCCATCCTGCGGTAGAGCGACTGCCTGGTAATCCCCAGCATCTCCGCCGCATGGCTCAGGTTGCCGTCGGCCATGCGGAGCGCTTTCCTGATACTCTCTTTTTCGGCATCGGCGAGCGTGGGCACATGTTGCCTGCGCTCGTCGGCTTCGCGGGCATCGGCGAGCGCTTTGCGTATCTTGGCCATGAAGTCGCGGTTGGCCCACGGCTTTGTCACGAAATCCACGGCGCCGTAGCCCATGGCTTCCACCGCCAGAGGCACCGTGCCCCATGCCGAAAGCATGATCACGGGCACCGCCGGAGCCAGAATGCGGACTTTGCGCAGCAGGTCGATGCCCTGGCGCCCGGTGGTGGTGCAGGTGAGGTTGAGATCAAGAATCACCAGCTCCATGCCGGGGCGGCGCACAGCCTCCAAGGCTTCCGGCTCGGTTGCCACCGCAACCGACTCCATGCCGCCTTGTCGCAGCATAAGCCCTATGGATAGGCGTATGGCCTTGTCGTCGTCGACTATGAGAATCATGGTGCAAATATAGCGTTTTCCTGCCTGTCACATCCTCAACAGACGGTCGAAGTCGGCGTTGATGTCGCTGCCCGTCGAAAAGTCGTGGAGAGTGAGCGAGCGTAGCTGGTACCAGTACTGCCAGAACTTGTACAGCTGGCTCACATAGTCGCGCCGGGCGTTGTCCTTGGTCAGGCGCGAGTCGTTCAGCTCAAGCGTCGACAGAGCCCCCACCATATATGTCTCAACGTTGGTGAGATACCGCCGCTGGGCGATCTCGTCGGAGCGGTCGGCCAGCCGCAGCTGCTCCTGCTGGTTTGCCAGGCGTTCCACCAGAATGAACAGTTCCTGGTTGAAGTTCATGGTCTGGCGGCGGTTTTCCGATTCGGTAACGCGGCGGTTGCTCTCGGCCACCTTCACCTTGCCGCGGCGTTTGCCCCAGTCGACAAGCGGAATCGAGAACCCCACCGAGGCCACCTCGTTGGAGCGCAGGCGGCTGTAGGCGGCATCGAACTCGCTGCCCGTGCCCGTGTAGCCGAGCTGCACGAAAAGGTTTATCTCGCGCAGGTCGCCCTTTGCGCGCGCCACCTCGTAGTCGGCCTCGAGTTGCCGCCGGAGTATGCTGCGGGCGAATTTGTTGTTTGTCAGAGCCTTGTCGAGAGCGTCAGCGAAGCGCACCTCGGCATGAGGCACCGCCGACGGCACCACGGGTACAATCACCGTGTTCTCGTCAAGGTCCAGAAAAGCCCGCAGGCGGAACATGTCGCTCTTGTAGGTGCTGCGGCTGTCGGTAAGCGCCGCCTGAGCCTCAAGCAGGTTCAGCTCCATCTGCAGCAGGTCGTTTTTGCTTATCTGGCCCATGCGTCGCTTCTCCTGGGCCACGGCATATAGCTGACCGGCGTTCTCCAGATTCTGCGCGGCGATTTCCACATTCGCCTGGCTCATCAGCAGGGTGAAGTAGTAGTCCACCGTAGTGCGTGCCACATCCTCGGTGGCGCTCAGGAAAGCCGCCTTGGCCTCGGTGTAGCGCACCGGCTCTATGCGGCGCTCCCACTTCATGTCGTTGGTGCCGAACAGAGGCTGCTCCAGGGTTATGGCCACGGGAATGCTCATGAAGCGGTTGCGGGCAGGGCTGTCGAACTGCCGCAGGAAGTCCAGCGATGACACCAGCGACACCTGTCCGCCAGTGAGCGGAATGTTCTGGCGCACCGAAAGCTCGGCGGTGGCCTGCAGGGTGTTGGTGCGCACGAAGCTGTAGTCGCCGTTCTCGTTCATGTAGGAACTGTACTGCTTGGCATAGGCCGGCGCCTTCGCCGTTATTGCCAGCTCGGGCAGCTGGTCGGCGCGGAAAGTGCGCCATTGCCAGTAGGCCGTGCGCAGCTCGTCGAGGGCCACGGCGGCATCGACACTGCGCACGCGTGCCATGTCTATGGCCTCGCGCAGGCTCAGAGCCATCGTATCGGCACTTTCCGCGCAGTATGCCCTTGTGGGGGCCGCCACAAGGGCGACCGCCACAAGGGCAGGCATGAAGAATCGTTTCATTGGTCGTGCAGGGCTGTGGCGGGCGGGATGGCCATTGCCTTGCGGGCAGGCATCCACACCCCGGCGATTATCATGGCAGCCATCACCGCAATGGTGGCGACGAATGCGATGGCGTACAGGCCGTTGTCGGCGATTCCCGGAAGATATTCCGAAGTGTCCGCTTTCCATAGCAGCACCGTGCCTGTGGCTCCGGCCACGACTGCCGGCACCGCCAGCAGAAGCAGACCCTCGCTTATGAGCCGGCGGAAGAGGCTGCCGGAGGTGGCGCCGTTGACCTTGCGGATGGCAAGCTCGGGCACACGCTGCTGGGTGCGGAACCAGAACGACCCCAGGAAGCCGAGGAACACCGCCACAAGCAGGAACAGCACGCAGGCCACCATGTTGCGCTGTGAAGTGTCCGCCCGCTGGTTCACGGAAGTGCGGCGGTCATCCAGACTCTGAAACCCCGCCAGATATACATTGCCGGCTTCGAGGTCGGAAGCCCGCAGGCTTTCCATAAATGCCTCGCCGCGGCCGGGGCGCACTTTCACGGCAATTTCCCAGGGAGCCTCGTCTTGGGACACAGGACGTATGATGATGCCGCCGTATAGCTGTTCGTATTCGTAGCGGCGGAAGCCACGGACTGCCGCACCCACAGTGAACACCCGAGTTGAATCCCTGCTGAAGTTCACCTGCCTGCCTTTCCATCTCGAAGGATCCTTTTCCTGTGTTTCAGTATTATGTGCGATGTCGTAGTCCGATATCAGAAACTCTCCACGGTCGAGCATTTCTGCCAGTTCTTCGGTGGTCTCGCCCTGCAGCCCTTGCAGGCCTATGATTCGGGCCATGTTGCCGTCCATATAGCGTATGTTGCCACTGTAATAGGCCAAGGAGGTGTCGATACGCGTTTCGAGTCTGTTCCCATGGTAGTTCATCGAATATGGAAGCGCGTTGCCGCCGGTTCCCACAATATCCACCTCGGGATTGTTGCGCAGCACGTCCATTATGCGTTGCAGGTCGTCACTGTAGCTCTTCCCCTCAGGATAAGGGGTGAAGGAATCCGATTCTTCGGGCACGGTTTCGATATAGCTTATGTATATGTTGTCCATCGGGTAGTCGGTGCGCGAATACTTGAGTTTGAGCATCGCGCCCATGATGATGAACATGGCCCACACCACAATGGCCACAATGGCCAGTTCCACCATCATCCATATGTTGCTGCGCCATTCGTTGCGCATTTGCTGTATGAGTTTGCGTTTCATTGTCGCTTTCTTATTTGTTAATGTTGGTGGCGCTGTTGATGGCCTGCACCGGCGAGAGGCGTGCCGCCTGCCATGCCGGCAGCGAGGCGCTGAGCACGTTCAGGACAAGGCAGGCAAGCAGCGCCGCGCCTATGGTGCGCAAGTTCAGCAGCATGCCCAGTGCCGGCCGCACGGCCTCGCCGCCGGCGTCGGTGAAAAGTCCGTCGTAGAACATGGCGAACAGAGTGCCCGCGGCTATGCCTATTATGCCGCCGATAACAGTCACTATAAGGTTCTCGCCCACGATATCGCTTATTATGCGTGCGCGGGTGCAGCCGTAGGCGCGCCGGATACCAATCTCGCTCACGCGCCGGCGCATGCGGCTGTGCAGCATGCTGCTGAGGTTGATGGCCGGGACAAGCAGCAGCAGGGCATAGATCAGAGCGTCGATGGCATCGGCTGTGCTGTCGTCGGGGGTGGTGTTGGAATAGACTGTAACAGTTGTGTACAGTTTGTGGTCGAAGGGTGAGTTGTGGTACTCGATCCATTTGCCTTCGGAGGCGAGTGCGGAATTTACCTGGGCGTAACGCGACTCCACCTGGCGCCGGATGGCATCGCGGTCGGCGCCGTCGGAAACAAGCAATGCCACTGAAATTTCGCCCATTTCCGGTAGGTAGTCACTCGAGGAGTGAACATTGATGGGTGTGAACACATCGCCGCTGCCTATGGTGGCAAGAGTCGAGGTGTTTGCAACCACGCCAACCACCATATGGTTCACGAAATCCACCTGCATGGTCTTGCCAATGGCATCGACTGTGCCGAAAAGGCGGCGGGCGGTGCCCTCGCTCACTACGGCCACCTTTGTGCCGGCCTCCACTTCCTCGGGAGTGTAGTAGCGGCCCGAAAGCAGTTTGTGGTCGAAGATTTCCCAGAAAGCTGCGTCGGTACGGCGGCTGTTGGCAACGAAGCGTTCGCCGCTGGTGCCTTTCACGTTCACCGGACTGAGTCCGAGATCCATCAGCGAGATTTCTTCCACGTTGTCCAGCCCGGAATACAGTGTCCGCGCAATCTCTCCCGACATGCACCCCGAACTGCTGTTGTTCTCTCCCATCCGAGTATCTATGTAGGGGGCGTACATCATGCGCGAACGGTTGCTTTCTGGGGCGAATGGTGTCAGGGTTACGCTCTTCATCATCAGCACGACCATGATCAGGAATATCGACAGGGCTGTGCCCGCCACGGTCACCCATGCTATCACCGGCTGGGTGCGCATGTCGTATAATATCTGTAGTAGTTTGGTTTTCATATCTCCGCTTGCTGATGTCAGTTTATGATTCGTCCGTCGAAGAAGCGCACGATGCGGTCGGTGCGGCGTGCCTGCTCCTCGTTGTGTGTCACCATCACCACGGTTATGCCGTCGCGGCGGTTGAGCTCGTGCAGCAGGTCCATCACCTCATTGCCCATCCGGGAGTCGAGGTTGCCGGTGGGCTCGTCGGCCAGGATAATCGACGGGCGCCCCACGATAGCCCTGGCTATGGCCACGCGCTGGCACTGGCCGCCGCTGAGCTGCGAAGGAAGATGTTTCAGGCGGTGGGCTATGCCCAGGCGTTCGGCAACTTCGCGCACACGCTCCTGGCGCTGGCCGGAATCGCTGCGGTAGTCGAGCGGCAGCTCTATGTTGGCGGCCACGTTGAGCGACGGAATAAGGTGGAAGCTCTGGAACACGAAGCCCAGGTTGCTGTTGCGGAAGCGTGCCCGCGCGGTGTCGGAAAGGGAGGCGCAGTCGGTGTCCATTATGCGCACTGTGCCCGAGGTGGGATTGTCGAGCAGGCCCACGATGTTGAGCAGTGTCGACTTGCCGCAGCCCGAGGGGCCCATGATGCTCAGGAATTCGCCTTTTTCCACGCTCAGATTCACGTTCTCCAGAGCCGTGGTTTCTATTTCGCGGGTGCGGAACACCTTGCCGATATTGTTTAGTTCGATTATTGCCATTGCTGTCAATGTTTTATGGTGAGGGATTTGTATGATTCAAAGTCTTTCATGTCGTTCACGGCCACGCTCTCGCCGGCGGAGAGGCCTGCCACGACCTCCACAAAACTGGCGTTGCTTTCGCCCAGGGTCACATTGCGGCGCTCTAGGGCGTCGCTGCCCCTGGCCACGAAGAGCGTGTATTCGCCGGGGCCTTTGTAGTAGCCGCCATAGGGAATTCGCAGCACCGAATCCTTGAAACCGTAGGCAACATAGAGCTGCACACGCACTCCGGGGCGCAGGCGCCGGTGGCTGGCCTGGTCAAGGCTTACCTTGAAAGGCACCGACCCGGATACCGACTGTGGCTCGACCGACTCAACGGTGCCCGTAAGGCGCTCGCTGCCTATGCGAACCTCCACATCGGCGCCGGGAACCACACGGAAGCTGCTGCCCTCCGGAACCTCGCCGGCAACCCGGTAGCTGCTCAGATCGCCCACAACGGCAAGTTTCTCGCCGGCACCCACGGTGGCGCCTATGGTGGTGTTCACGAATGTAAGCACACCGGCGCGCGGTGCCGGCAGCTGAGCCTGCTCCATGGTGTGGCGCATCATCTCCAGGTCGCGCCGGCAGTTGCCCACTCCAAGGGCCGTTGCCTCCTCGGCGGCGGCAAGGCGGCGCCTCTCGTTGGCGAGCTTCGAGCGGAGTCCTTCAAGCTGCAGCTCGCCGGTGGCCAGCTCGGTGCGGGCTTTGCGCACGCGTTCGCCGGTGCCGGAGCCTATGCTGTCGAGCCGCAGCTCGTTGTCAACCTCGATTCGCATGCGCGCCACCTCCATCTGCTTTATCTCTATCTGCATCTCCAGGTCGGAGAGAGCCGTGTGGTTGGCAAGGCGGAGTTGCGAAAGCTCGTTCTGCTTTATCTGCAGCTCGTCGGCGAGCTGCTGCAGGCGTGTTTCCGACTCCTGGAGGTCGAGACGCAGCAGAGGCTGCCCGGCGGCTACGCTGTCGCCGCCGTGGACATATATCTCGAGGATGCGCGAAGCCACCGGAGAGCTCACAATCTGCTCGAAGGCAGGCTCTACCTTGCCCGATGCGGCCACGGAGGTCGCAAGCGGTCCTGTGGTGACTGTGCCCATGTTGAGGTCCGACGCTTTCACGCTCTTTCCTCCGAGAAGGAAAATCAGGGCGAGCAGGGCACCCGTGCCGACGGCGCACCAGAGGGTGTGGCGCAGGTAGCGGCGGCGCCTTTCGCCGGCGAGTTGTTTTTTGTCGATTTGGCGGTCCATCTATAGGTTCGGTTTGTAGGTTCGTTTTTGCGACACAAAAATCGCAAAATTCCAATCTTTTGTCAATGCACACTGATAATCAGTAAGTTGCGAGTCGGCTTGTGTACGAAAACGGACACCTCGGAAAAAACGCCGCGGAAAGCCATACAATCTCTTGACCTGCGGAAACCTTTAACCGGCTAATAATTCGTATTTTTGCACCTATGGAGAAGATAAAGCGACTCTTGCAGCTGGAATGTAACTATAGATTGCCCGAACCGATACTCGACGAGTTTCTCGGGCTTGCTGTCGAAATACACCTCGATGCCAGAGATGTGCTGGTGATGAGCGGACAGGTCGACCCCGACATATTCATAGTGAAGGAGGGTATTCTGAGCCACAGCTATTTCGACGGTGAGAAGGAGAAAGTGGCATACTTCTCTTTGCCCGGAACCATGACATTCTCCAGCCACTGCTACTATTTCGCCCAGCCTGCCTACTACCAGGTGGAACCATGCTGCGAAACTGCGGTGCTGCGGATTTCAAAGAGCGCTTTCGACCGCATGGTGGAGAAGTACCACGAGTTCAGCCGCTGGGCGCTGAGCATGGCACAGTGCCAGATGTACTTCTATGAGAAAAAGAATGCCGTGATAAACGGCGATGCCCGCGAGCGGTTCCTCTCGCTGGTCAACAACCGCCCCGAAATAATGGAGAAGGTATCCATGAGAAAGGTGGCATCATATCTCCACATAACACAGTCGTATCTGAGCAGACTGAAAAAGGAATTGCTGAAATAGGATAAAAAACGTCGTGAGACGGAGGATTTAACATTTTGTTTTGATATAGTACAAATTTTATTCTTTTGATTATTCTTTCCTTTGCAATCATTCCATTGCAATATCGGCTTGTATGCTGTTCCCGGCCGTTTTGATATCGTAAAAACCTATTTAACCATCAATCTATGAGAAAGCTCTTACACTACTTTGTTCCGGTGATGCTGGCGGCATTGGCGCCCGTGTACGCCGACGCCGGTGTGCCCCTGCATGAATCTGCAGCACGGGGTGTGGCCGGGCTGCCAGGAGGCCTCAGGACCACCGGTGAGCTGAACCTGACGGGCGAGTCGGCTCCCGCGGCACCGGTTGTTGCCGCCCCGGAGCTTCCGGCAACGGTAATCTATGGTCAGGTTACAAACAACAGATCCATGACAGCGGTGCCGGGTATCTACAGCTATTCGGTGAGCGACAATACTTTTACCCCCCTGCTGGTCGATGCCGACTATGGTGTGAGCAACAGCAACGGCGGTGTCTATGCAACCGACGGATATTACTATGCCGTTAAAAGCGGTTGGGTATCATCTTCCATCAAGAAATACGATTGCGCCGACTGGAGTGCCGGTGCGGTGGCTACCGTTAATATCGACGGTGAACTCGGTAGTGTCGACCTCACTTTCGACCCTGTGTCGAAAACGTGTTTCGGCATATTCAACAACGACAACGAATACAGTTTTGGAAAGCTCGATCTGTCTACGGGAGCGGTCACAAGAATTTCCGTTCTCCCCGGTCAGGCCTATGTGATAGCCGCAGATGCCGAAGGCACAATATGGATGGTGGCAATGGACCCATCGCTGGGAAACTACTATTATCCTTATCTTTTCAAGGTCGACAAGACCACAGGCGCACGCACATCTGTGGGAAACATGGGATATATACGGTGGGGCGACGCGCCTTCCGCGACTTTCGACTTCGACAGCGGGACATTGTTCGCCACTACAAACTATTTCGGCCATGAGAAGCTGTGGATAATCGATACCTCGACTGCCGTGGCTTCCGAAGCCCGCGCTTTCCCTGCCGGCGAGAACATGTGCAACCTGTTTGTGCCATACACCGTTACTCCCGACGAGGCTCCTGCGCTGCTGGCCGATTTCGATGTCACTTTCACCGACGCGCAGGGTAATGCCCGTGTGACATTCACCATGCCCACCCTCACACATGCAGGCGTGGCTCTCTCCGGGAATGTGGACTACACCATAACCGCCGGTGGCGTGTCGCTTGCCTCGGGTAGCGCAGCAGCCGGAAGCGTTGTCGACAAAACCGTAAACATCGCCGCACCGGGTGCCGTGACTGTGGAGGCCGCGCTGTCATGTGCCGGCGGGCCCGCATCTGTCAACAGACTGGCAACATGGAGCGGCCCGGACACCCCGGCCGCGCCCGCCGCTGTAACTGCCGTGGCCAAGGGAAACGATGTCACCGTTTCCTGGACTCCCGGGCCCAAAGGCGCCAACGGTGGATTTGTCGATGCCGCCGCCGTGACATACAAGGTGGTGCTGCAGCCCGGCGACATTGAGGTGGCCGCTGCCGCAACAGGAGTGCAGATAGCACACACCCTCTCACTGACCCGGCCCGCGAGCCTATATGCCGAAGTCACCGCTTCCGCAGCCGGCCTTCAGGGCGCCACGGCTGTTTCGGAGCGATTCATCGCAGGTCCGGCGTTCGGCATTCCATACAGCGAGAAATTCGCCACCGCCGATGCCGTGGCTCTCTACACTATCGAGGACTCCAACAACGACAAGGCCACATGGGAATACTACGACGGCTATTCCGAACAGTACATGCAGTGCAGATACACGCCATTCGACCCCAAGGACGACTGGCTGTTCACTCCCCGGGTGCATCTCGAAAGCGAAATGCAGTACACTCTGTCGTTCAGCGCATCGGCACGTAAGGTGCTCTATCCCGAGATGCTGGAGGTACGACTGGGCAAGGAACCGGTATCGACGGCGATGACCCAGACTGTCCTCGAGCCGGAAAAAGTGCTCAACGAACAAAGCTACCAGTGGTTTGAATACACCGTGAAGCTCACTGTGGAGGAAACCGGCGATTACAACATCGGCTTCCACGCCATGAGCGAAGCCGACATGGAGCTTCTGGCGATCGACAACATCCGTATCGACGGTGCTTTGCTCGGTGCGCCCGCGCCGACCGACGACCTCGAGGTTGTGCCAGCTCCATGGGGGCTCAATTCGGCTACTGTGCGTTTCAGCGCTCCCGTGGCTCTGCTCGACGGAACTCCTTCCCGGGAACTTCTCAAGGCCGAAGTGTTCCTAAACCATAAGCTTTTCAAGACCATAGAGAATCCTGAGGCCGGAGCCGCATATACTGTGCTTCTCGAAAACACCCAAGTCGGCGAGAACATCGTGGAGGTGTATTTCTCAAATGCCACAGGACGCAGCCCCGGTGCCGAGGTAACGGTATTTACCGGTCCCGATGCTCCGGCAGCGCCCGCGAACATTACCGCCACTCCTGTAGCGCAGGGCATACTCGTGTCCTGGGAGCATTCGCTCGGCGCAAACGGAGGATATGTCGACCCCGAAAATATGACATACATAGTTGCACGCCACGTCAACGGCTCCTCCGACGTGATTGAAGTGACCGGAAAAACATCGTTCATCGACGATACTTTCTCCAGCGACTATCAGGTGTCCGTGAACTACATGGTTCAGGCGTCAAACGACCAGGGATCTGCCGGAGCCGGCATCAGCAACGCTCTCGTGCTCGGCGGTTCGCCGTATCAGCTGCCTTTCAGCGAGTCGTTTGCCGACGGCATGACCGACTATGGACAGCTGTGGAGCGTGGCTTCCGTTTCAGGCGGACGAAGCATGTGGTCGCTCTGGGACGACATATACTTCGGCTCCTACAGCCCTGTCGACGACGATATGGGCGCCGTGATATTCGTGCCCGACAAGAAGGACGACGTAGCCCGCATCTACAGCGGATGCATCGACCTGACCCCCTCGAAGCACCCTGTGCTCGAATTCTGGACTATGGCACGCAACTCCACACATACTCTCACAGTGGAGGCTTGCGGAAACGATGGCCGCTGGATAGAGCTGCAGACAATCGACATGACAGGTGCCGGCAACGACTGGCAGCAGGTGAAGGTACCCCTCGACCGATTCAACTATCTCGACCGTGTGCAGATTGCCTTCAAGGCCAAGGCCGGCGACATTTCGTCGGTGCTGCTGGTCGACAAAATAAGCGTGCGCCAGGTATTCACCTACGACCTGGAGGCTTCCATCAATGTTCCTTCGCTCGGTTACGAAGGTCAGCCCCTGCGGATTGCCGCTACAGTGACAAACCGCGGCGAGAATCCTGCAGGCAGCTTCACCCTGGAGATATACCGTGGCGAGGCACTGCTCAAGAGCGAGGAGTTCAGCGGTCTGGATATCGACGAGTCCGTCGACATGGCGTGTGAGGAAACCGTCGGACTGGGCCACGACCCCAGCACGGTATATACTGCCACCGTGAAGTATTCTGCCGACAAAAATCCCGAAAACGACAACGCTTCGAAAGTGACCCGCAACAACCTGCCGCTCTATCCCGTGCCAACCGGCCTGCATGTAACCTCCCTCGGCAATGAATCATGCAATCTGGCATGGAGCGCGCCGTTGATTCCCGAACAGCCGGCTCAGATACCTGTGACCGACGACTTCGAGAGCTACGAGCCTTTCATCATCGACAACATCGGCGAATGGTCGGTAATCGACAACGAAGGCGAGGAAGGCACATTCCCCATTCTGGGAATGTATTATCCACACTCCGGCGAGCCAAAGGCATGGCAGGTGTTCAACCTCTGGGCGCTCGGCATCGAGATGGGAGAAGACGATGTTACCTGGCGTCCCAGCTCCGGACATCAGTTCCTGGTATCTTTCGCCGACAGAGACCGTATTAACGACGACTGGCTCATTTCCCCCGTTCTCAGCGGACATGCTCAGACAATAAGCTTCATGGCCCGAAGCCTCAATTCATTCACCTACGGCGATGAGTGCTACCAGGTGATGGTGTCGAAAAAATCGCCACATCCGTCCGATTTCGAATTCTTCGACGGCGGCACAGTGCCCGGAGAATGGACTGAATTCAAATTCGAACTCCCCGAAGGTGCCCGATACTTCGCAATCCGTTGCACCTCGGTCGACCAGTTCGCCATGGGTATCGACGACATAACCTATATTCCCGGCAACGGAATACCCGACGATATCGAGCTGCAGGGCTACCACCTCTACTGCAACGGAAAGCGGGTTACCGAAACGCCCGTCGCCACTCCCGAAGCCGGTGTCGCATGCCGTCCCACCGACAGCCTCGCGGTATCCGCTGTGTACAACTGCGGAGAGTCGCGCCTCTCGGAAAGCATCGTTCCCGCGCTTGGCGGCATATCCGGTGTCGCGCTTCCGGGCAACATCAGCGCCAATGGCGTTGCCGGTGGTGTAGTTGTCGAAGGCCTCGAAGGTGTGAGAGTGGAACTCTTCTCCATCGACGGACGCCTTGTGGGCGTGGCCGACGGCCAGGACAGCGCGTTCATTCCCTGCGCCCCCGGCATCTACGTGCTGCGTGCGGGCCAGGCCGCCGCAAAAGTGAAAGTCGACTGAAAACGCTATAAAATAACTCTATATCCTGTAAAAAGCGCCACCGGCCTCCGCGGCCGGTGGCGCTTTAAAATCAGCAATATGCGCAACTTTTTCATTTATAAAAATTTCAGCCAACGAGTCTAAATATCAATCATTGTCTTGTATACAAGACAGAAAACACCTAATTTTGTCTTGTGAATAAGACAAAAACATAATGGTAAAATCTGAGATTCTACGCGAGGTGATGCTTGAAAACCGTGAAGAGGTTATGCGTCATGAGGTTATCAAACGAAGAATATCGCTTGACGGGTTTGACCGTCAGGTGTTGGTTGGCGCTCGTCGCGCCGGCAAATCCTATATTCTTTATGGAAAGATTCAGGAATTGATTGCAGCGGGATACACTTGGAATGAGATAGTATATATCAATTTTGAGGATGAGCGTCTTGCCGGAATGACGGTCGATGATCTTAATATGATACTTGAAGTCCACTCCGGATTGAGTGAAAAACGCCCGATGCTGTTCCTTGATGAGATTCAGAATGTCGATGGCTGGGAGCGTTTCGCGCGCAGGATAGCCGACAACAAATTTACTGTATTCATAACAGGAAGCAATGCGAAGATGCTTTCTACGGATGTGAATGCGGCTCTCGGTGGCAGATATATGACCCGTGAAGTGTTTCCCATGCAGTTCGACGAGTATCTTAAAGCCAATGGTAAAAATCCTGCCGACAAATTGCTGACTGCGACAACAGCAGCCCGTGGAGAATTCATGGGGCTGTTCGAGGAATATTTCCAGTTCGGCGGCTTCCCTGAATGTGCCACGCTGCCGGTGAAGCGCGATTATCTCATGAGCCTATATCAGAAGATATTTCTTGGCGACATCGCCGCCCGCCACAGGATTGAGAATGTTTTTGCCCTTCGTATTCTTTTCCGTAAACTGGCGGAAAGTGTAAAGCAACCGCTGTCATTTACACGCGCGACAAATATTGTGGCCTCGACCGGAACGAAGATAGGCAAAAGCACGGTGATAAACTATCTGGGCTACGCTTCTGAAGCGTATCTTATACTGCCGGTCACCAATATCGCGGACAGTCTTGAGGATAAGGTATCCAATCCGAAATACTATTTTATCGACAACGGTATAATCTCCCTGCTGGCTCTTGACATCCGCACATCGCTGCTTGAAAATATGGTGGCTCTGAAATTGATTTCGAGTTATGGATCAAAAGATGCCGTCTATTTCTATAATCATGGGGTTGAAGTGGATTTCTATATCCCCCAGACGGAGACCGCCATTCAGGTATGCTATGCGATGAATGATGCCGAAGGCACTTTTGAACGTGAAACGAGAGCATTGCTGAAATTGCGGTCACGATTGTCGTGCCGTCACAATATAATTGTGACCTACGATGATGAAGGAATTATAGAAACCGAGGGCGTAAGAATAGAAGTTATCCCGGCATGGAAATTTTTACTCCAGCCATAAGGCTCCAAAGGAGCTGTCAACCTCGACTTCTCCGGGGGCACAAAGTCAAACAGCAAAACAACGCACATTGTAGGGTTCAGCAGTGAACAATTCGTGAACAGTCTGTACGGTGAACAGTTTTGTTCACGATTTCCATAAGCCGATTGTAACTCGCTAACCTTTTATGTTTTCTGTGTTTTTGTCCGGGTGGCGGACATATTAGGGAGCAATGCGCCTGATACCGCATGCATCTTTGCAGAAAAATTATCTACAGTCATGAAAACTCTGCAAACCGCTCCCGGGACGATAGCACCGGACAAACCTTCCAATATCTGTCTCACCAACTTTCGCCCCGTATTCAAAGGGAGCGTAAGTGCCGTCGGCATGTTCGCCAGGCTGGAGGCCTGCACCGGCATGCGGCCTCTGGCGCTCTCCGGCGGCGACTTCATTCTCGCTGCCGGCAACGGCATTGCCGTGCTGCGCTCCGAAACCGACAAGCCTGTGATGGTGGTGTCGGATCTGCCGTGCGAACCCACATGCGCCCTCCGCTGCGGCAACGGCTCGGTGATTGTCAGCGGACCGGCAGGGCAGTGGAAGCTGGCAAAATGTGTCGGCGGCTGGAAACTGGTCGGCAATGGTAATCAGCAGTGGCCGGCGGTGAGCTTCCGCACCGAAAGCATAGGCACTGTGAGCGTCGCCGTGGGGCAGCGTCGGCTCGCCAATGCCTACAATGGAATAAGCTCGCTCAGCGCCGCCGACCGCAAGGCCGTGGCTGCCGATTTTGCCGGCGCGTACCGCAACGCTGTGGCCGAGGCGACGGCCAGAGGAACCTTTGTGGCTCCCGTGCTGGCTTTCTGCCGGGCATACGACAGCAAGGGTGCCTTGCTGTTCTCCACTCCGCCGGTGGCTGTAATGCCTGCCGGCCGCTTCGTGCCGCGGGTCGACGTGCCTGTTGTGGATGGCTCGGCTGTGAGCGCATATTCGGTCGATGTGCCGGCATGGCGCATCAAGGCGGTGTTCGACGCTGCCGACTGCCCGGAAGTGGCCTCGGTGGAGGTGCTGGTTAGCAACCAGTTCCACAGCTATAGTCCTGAAGGCTCCGGCACCGTTTCGGCACTGCGTGGCAGTGGTGCCGCCAATATTCTGCGGGTAAGCCTCCCCGGTGCCGATGCAGGACTGGAGGCCACTGCGCCCCGGGCTTCGCAGGGGAGGTTGCGGGCGGCAATGGCGCGTGCCGAAAAAATCTGTCGTCCCTGCACACAGCTGGCGCAGCCTTTCGGGGTGTCGGAGCGCACTGTGGATGTGCCTCCCGCGGAAGGCGACATGGTTGCGGCCTTGCGCGCGCTCAATACCGCGCTGGCAACGTCTGTCGAGGCTGTTTCGCTCAGGGATGCCCTTCTGAGGGCGCCGCATTCCATGGGTGCCGCATGTGTGGCCGCCGGCAGCGGCACCGTGGCATGGGGTAATCTGAGGGCGCTGCGGAGCAAGGGATTCCCGCCGGTATGTTTCGCAGCGTCGACAGGTCCGGCGCCATGGCGGGTGCTCGCTACCGTTACATTCGGTAACTCGCGGAGGGGAGTGTCGTTCGGTGCGGAATATCCCTCGGGATGTCCCGAAAGCTTCTGGCCTGTCTTCAGCTATCCTTCGCCCGATGCCACGCAGCTGCGGCTTACCGTGCACAGCGGAGGCATCACCCGTTCGGGAGTGTTCGCCCTCACGCCCGACGGCAGCGGACTGCGTTCGGTGTATATATCGCCGGATTTTGCGCCTCTGGTGTTGCCCGAGGCGCCGGCCACGACCATTGTCGATATCACCGACGCCTCCGAGGATTTTCCCGAAGCCATCGCCCTGTGTCCCCAGAGCGCTCCCGCGGCGGTGGAGCGCGTGGTGGAAAGTCCGTCCGCGGTGGCGGCGCTGTGCCACATGGGAGCCGCCGACGGCTCATGGGACTATGGCCGTTGCCGTTTTGCCGTGGGCGACGGTGCCGGATTGCATGTGCTCACAGTCGACCGCAACCGCCGCTCCGCGGCCATGCGCATGGTGGCCGAGGGCGCCGTGTGTTCTCCCGACGCCATGGCGGCATCGCCGCAGGCCGTGTTCGCGGCTCTTCCGCGGGGGCTGCTGAGGCTCGACAACACCACCAGGCGCATCAGGTGGCTGGCTGCCGAGAGTTTCGATACCCTTGCCTGGGAAAGCGGCCGGGGCGAGCTGTTCGCCATGGGCTACGATGAGATGGCGCACGTGTTCTCCGACAGTTTCTCGGGCCGCTTCATGCACACCGCCGGCGGAGCCGTCGCCGTGCTGATGGCCTCGGGAGTGCCTTTCGCTGTCGACGGGGATGGTGTGCTGATGCGGATCGGCCGCGAGGTGGATTCCGAGGTGGATGTGGATGCCTGCTACACCGTTGTTCCGCGCGACGGCCTGCCCGTGAGGCTTCAGGCTCTGGCGGTGCATGCCGGAGGAGTGTTCTCGGGCACGATGTCGGCGACGGCAACGGGTACCGGCGGCCATGCCTCGCCGGTGGTGACGCTTGCCTTGCGCGACCGGATGGATTCGCCGGTGGTGGTGCCGCTGATGTTCAGGCCGGTCAGGAATCTGGAGGTGAGGCTTGCGGGTCGCGCCCGCACGGGATTCTCATTCATGGGTGTCAACTTCCGCTATGGCTGATATGGATAGCAGGATAGAGGAAATGCTGGCGGAGGACAGTCGTCGCCGCCGGGCTTTCGCCGAACGCCGGAGGCACGACCCTCTGCGCGGCACCGACGAGCCGGGACGGTGCCTGGTGGATACTCCCGAGCCGGGAGTGCCACGGGCATATGTGCCGGCGACCATGCTTGCCGACCCCGGTTATGCTCTTGCCCGCGGCGATGCCGGGGCATGGGCGCGCCTGCGCTGCCGCCACGACTTCGAGTACTGGTGCCTGCGCTGCGTTACCATAAAGCACAAGACCGAGGGCGCCGACGTGCCCTTCCGCCTCAACATGCCGCAGCGCAAGGTGCTGGCCGTGCTGGAGAGCGACCGCCTGGCCGGACGTCCCATCCGCGCCATAATCCTCAAAGCCAGGCAGTGGGGTGGCAGCACGCTGGTGCAGGTGTATATGGCCTGGATTCAGAGCTGCCACCGCCGCAACTGGCATTCGCTGATCTGCGCCCATGTGAAGGACACGGCGGCAGGAATCCGCGGAATGTACACCAAACTGCTGGCCAACTATCCCGAGAATCTCTGGGACGGCGACGAGAAGCCCCAGTTCCGCCCTTACGAGAGGGCGCAGAACGTGCGCGAGATAAGTGGCCGCGGATGCCGGGTGACCATAGGAAGTTCCGAGAACCAGGAGGCGGTGCGTGGCGCCGACTACTCGATGGCCCATCTGAGCGAGACAGCTTTCTGGCCGTCGACGCTCACCCGCACGCCAGGCCGTTTTATACGTGCGGTATGCGGTGCAATAGCGCTGATTCCCTATTCACTGATTGTGATGGAAAGCACGGCCAACGGTGTGGGAAACTATTTCCACAGCGAATGGATACGCTGCAAGGAAGGCCGCGGCGACAAACACGCCGTGTTCGTTCCCTGGTACGAGATAGAGATGAACCGTGCCGCCGTGGCCGACCCTGCTGCGCTGGCGGCCTCGCTGGACGATTACGAGACCGGTCTCTGGAATCTGGGGCTGGATCTGGAGCAGATCTGCTGGTACCGCCTGAAGTCCAGGGAGTATCCCGGCGCCGAGGAGCTGCATGCCGAGTATCCCACCACCGATGTGGAGGCTTTCGCCAACACCGGCAACGGTGTGTTCGCCGCGGCGGCCATCGAGGCATTGCGCGAGGGCTGCTCGCAGCTTAGGGCCGAGACGGGCGATGTGGGGCTTGGCGGCGGTGGGTTCGTTCCCGATGCCACCGGCGGCATGAGTGTGTGGCGTCGCCCGCAGCCTGGTTTTTCGTATATCGCCGCGGTGGATGTCGGCGGCCGTTCCCGTTCCAGCGACTGGTCGGTGGTTGTGGTTCTGCGTCTGCCGGAAGTCGAGGGCATGCTGCCCGAGGTGGTGGCACAGTGGCGCGGCCACTGCGACCACGACATTCTGGCGCGGCGTGCCGCCGCCATCGCCGGCTACTACAACGAGGCTTTGCTGGTGGTGGAGAGCAACACTTTCGAGACTGCCGAATACGGCGGCGCCGACAGCAACCTGTTCATACTCTCCCGGCTGGCCGACAGCTATCCCAATGTGTATCGCCGCGAGGTGTTCGACACCCTCGGCGCCCGCACCGGATGGCGTGTGGGTTTCCACACCAACCGCAGCACCAAGTCGATGCTCATCGCTACCATGATAGAGGCTGTTCGCGAGGGCGGATACATAGAGCGCTGCAGCGGCGCCTGCGACGAGCTTGCCACCTACGAGCAGTTGCCGAACGGCAGCTATGCCGCCAAGAGCGGCTACCACGACGATATGCTCATGGCGCGTGCCATAGCCCTGCATGTGGCCGGCGGATGCCAGTGCCGTGCCGAGCGCGCCGATGCCTCGCCGCGTGTATCTCTATGGTAGCGGTGCGGACTGAGCTGCCATGATGCGGCGCCATTTGGCATAGCCGAAAAGGGCTATCGCGGTGTAGATTGCGTAGAGGACGGCGTAGAAAGGGCGGTCCTTGTAGATGTACAGGCCCACACATACGGCGTCGACGGCAATCCATGCCCACCACTGCTCGAGGTATTTGCGGGCGAGCATCCATGTGGCCACAATGCTCATGGCCGTTGTGAAGGCATCCCACCAGGGCACGTTGCTGTCGGTCCATTCCACGAGCCAGTAGGCCAGCAGCGCATACACGACGGCACCCGCGGCGAGTGCGCCCAGAGCGCGGCGGACGCCTATGTGGCGCACGGGCAGTCCGCCGCCGCGTTTGCGGCGGCGGAAGCCCAGTGTCCATGCGAGGTAGCCGTAGACCGCCATCACGAAATAGTAGCAGTTCATGGCGAAATCGGCATAGAGGCCGGCGCGGTAGTACACCCAGAACGACACCGTGGGCATGGCTATGTTGGCGAACCACATCCTGGGGTCGGCATGGTATTCCCAATAGAGATACAGCAGGCCGATGAGGAATCCTGTGATTTCCAGGCAGCGGTCGAGGGTGAGGAATGCCGCGGTGTCGTTCCAGAACTGTTCCATCAGAATTTCACGGTCACGGTGGCCAGTACGTTTGTGGGAGCCTGCGCGGCATAGCCGGCATAGCGGTAGATTGTTTTCTCGCCGTTTTCGCCTACGGTGTATCCGGCTCCGGCATAGCCGTTGTTCTCGTATTTCTCGTTGAAGATGTTATAGACACTCAGCCCCAGGCGGAGTTCGCGGAGTCCGAGCACGCTGCCGAAGCTGTAGCCGAGATTGAGGTCGGAGACGAAGTAGGCGTCGAGCATCTGCTCGCGCGACTGCGCATTGCTGAGGAACTGGCGGCTAACATAATGGCTCTGCAGGGAGGCGTCGAGTCCGCGCCAGTGGAAGTTGAAGGCGTTGTTGAACAGTACTGACGGCGAGAAGGCTATGGTGGTGGTGCCGAGTTCGCGCGTGATGGGGTTGATCCATTCGTCCTCGTAGATGTATTCCACGAAATTCTTTATTCGGTTGCGGGAGAATGTTGCGTTCAGCTGCCAGTCGAACCATTTGCATGGTTTTAGTGCGGCCTGCAGCTCTATGCCCATGCGGTAGCTTTCGGGAACGTTCACGCTCAACGGGTTTCCGGTGTCGGATAGCTGGCCGGTGAGCACGAGCTGGTCCTTGTAGTCCATGTAGTAGAGGTTCACGCCGGCGGTGAAGAGGGAGTGGGAGTAGGTGTAGCCGAGTTCGTAGTCGAAAAGGCGTTCGGGTCGTGGGTCGTGGCTGCGGTCGCCGTCGGTGAAGTTGTCGCGCACGGGTTCCTTGTGCGCCACGCTCCAGGAGGCGAATGCGCGGTGGTGGCGTCCGTCGCTGAAGTTGATGCCGACCTTGGGATTGAAGAAGTCGTAGATTCGGTGGATGTCGAGAGCTGCCATGGCTCCGGTGTTCCAGTCGTAGTTGTCGCTCACGCCGTCGATTCTGTAGTTGATGTGGCGGTACTGGAGGTCGGCGAAGGCGCTGAACTCTCGGCTGAGCGACACATTTGCGCGTCCATAGATGTTGGCGTCGAATTTGTTGCCGGTGTTGTTGTAGTACTGCTGGAGCGGGTCGATGGCGCCGAGGTAGTTGCGCACCCATTTGATTTGTCCGAAATGGCGGCCGTGGAAGTTGTTCACGCCTCCGCCGAGCACGGTTTCGAGTCGTCCGCGTGTGTAGTTGAGGGTGGCGTTGCCGCCTACGAAATCGTTGTCGTTGAATTTTAGGCGTATGAGGTCGCTTTTCTCGATGGTGTTTCCTTCGGCATCGACGAAGGGTGCCAGGCCGTATTCCACGAGTGTGCGGCGTGTCTTGTACTGGTCGTAGTGTCCGTCGCCTTTGGTGTAGAAGAGAGTGGCGGTGAGGCGCAGGTGCCTGGTTATCTCCTGGCCGAGGTGCAGCTGGAAGTGGTGCTGTGTGAAGTAGTCCTTCTGGTCGGGATAGTATGCCTTGGCTCCGTCGGTGGCGGTGTATTCGCCGCAGGGGTTGTATCGGCGGCCGTATTTTTCCATGTCTTCTCTGGATGCGTAGTCCCATGCCATGTAGGTTTCCTCCTTGCCACCGAAGGCGAGCAGTCGCAGCGATGTTCCGGCATTGGAATATGCCACCTGTCCGAGGTAGCTCCAGAGTTTGGAGGATGCGCGGTCGATGTATCCGTCGCTTCCTATGTGGCTTATTCTGGCGTCGATTGTCCAGTGGTTGCCGAGCAGGCCGGAACCAACTCTGAGGCTTTGCTTATTGGTGTTGTAGCTGCCGTATGCGCCGGCGAATTCGGCGTATGCGTCGGGCACGGGTGCGGCGGTGATCATGTTTATGCTTGCGCCGAAGGCTCCGGCGCCGTTGGTGCTTGTTCCGACTCCGCGCTGTATCTGGATGTCGCGGAGCGAGGATGCGAGGTCGGGCATGTTGACCCAGTAGACGTTGTGGCTTTCGCCGTCGTTGATGGGCACGCCGTTGGCGGTGATGTTGATTCGGGAGGCGTCCGTTCCGCGGATGCGCAGGGCGCTGTAGCCTACGCCTCCGCCGGCATCGGATGTTGCCGTGAGTGAGGGTGTCATTGAAAGCAGGAACGGGATGTCGCGTCCGTCGTTGGATTTCTCAATCTGTTCGGCGGTTACAACACTGAATGCCACGGGTGTCGTTTCCGAGGCTCTGTTTGCCGCCACCTCTATGCCTCGCAGGGCGATGGTGTCGGAGGATTGTGAATACCCTGTTGCAGGTGTATTCGCTGCCATCTGCATGGCTACTGCTGCGGCGAAGCCGCAAAGCAAGATTTTTTTCATAAAATGTTTCGCTACGCCGGTATTATCCGGATCAGGTTCAAAGGGTATGATCTCAGCTTCGCCGACTGCTCCCTCCGGAGCTGTCATCGGGCGTGGCACCCCTAAAAATTAGTTTACCGTGCGGCAAAAGTAGGCATTTGTGCTGAATCAGCAAAGAAGGCCGCATTTTTTCGTGATAATGCGATATAATAAAGAAATGGCGCCTTGCCTTGGGGCAGGGCGCCATTCTATGGAATTTCAAAAGCTATGCTTATTGGAGTTTGAATGTAACCGGGAGGGTGTAGGTAACTTTCACGGGCTGGCCGTTGTTACGTCCGGGTACCCAGGTGGGCATCGCGGAAACCACGCGTACGGCTTCGCGGTCGAGAGCGGGATGACGGGGGCGAACAACGCGAACGTTTGTGATGCTACCGTCTTTACCTACCACGAATTCAACAACTACGCGACCCTGGGCACCTTCTTCGGATGCGGCCGGGGGATAAACGATGTTGTTGCCGAGCCAGGTGTACATTGCGGCTTCGCCACCGGGGAAGCTTGGCTTCTGTTCCACCAGTGCTATGCTGAGTGGTTCGTCATCGACTACGGGTTCAGCGATAACCTGCTCTTTGACCTCGATTTTGTTAAGGTCGTTCACACCTTCGGTGATGTCGACGGTGCCGAGCTGGGCTTCGTTCTCGCGGATGTCTTCCTGGTTCTTGACCTGCTTGTCCTCTTCGATTTCCTCGTCCTGGACGATGAGCAGGTCGGTTACCTGCTGGGAGTTTGCAACTTCTTCAGGAGCGATGATTTCTTCGGGTTCGGGAAGTTCGAAGATTTCCTCCTCCTGGATTTCCTCTTCAAATTCCTCAGCGTCGAATGTTGTCATTTCCTGTTCTGTGGCGGTGACAATCTGTTCTTCCTCGGCGCGTTTGAACACGTCGTTAACGCTGAGGATGAGCAGAACGAGAATAACCGCAACAGCAGCCAGCACCCATACAATGGCTTTAGTGTGGCGCGCGGGGGATGTCTGTCGGAGCACATATGCACCGAATTCCTTGTTCTTGCCTTCGAATACTATGTCGCGCCACTCTTTTGAGGTAAGATCTACGTCTTTTGCCATAACTGCAATCTTTTAGGGGTTAGGAGTAGATGCTTGTGCCTGAGCGTTCGCAGTTGCCTGCTGACGCACGGTGGGGCGGATAATAGTCTCGTTGTTGGCACGCTCGTACTGCTGGAGCAGGAGGGTATCGGTGTGAGTGGGAAGCTCGATGCTGTAACGTGAAATCTGGTTGATGTTCATTTCGTCGATAGCATTGATGAGACCCTCGTAGGTGGTGTTGGGACCGGGTTTGATTACCACAACAGGACGAGTCTTTGTGGAGTCGGAAGCGTTTTTCTTAGCTTCGCGGTCGAACTCTTCCTTGGTTATCTCGCGGTTTTTCCACCGCTCCTTGAGCTGCTGGTATGCCGCCATAACTTCCTGGTTCTTGTTCAGGAGGATTCGGCGTATGCCCTGTGCCTCGCGGTTCACATTGCCTATGAACTGTTCGCGGCGCAGGTAGTTGGGTGTGGCAAAAGTGGTGTCGGCAATACCTTCGTAGTAGTAGATATTGTGGACTGTCTTGCCGGTCTCGGCATCGACGGCGGGGGTATCGCCGTTGTACTCGGTGTCGAGAATCAGAGTGATGGCTTCGGACTGTTTGGCCTGGCTCTGCTGTTCCTTGCGGACTTCCTCGTTTGTGGGGAGGATAATCTGCAGAGTCTGGCTCTTGATCATGGTTGTACACAGCATGAAGAAGGTAATCAGAAGCATGTTCATGTCCACCATGGGTGTAAAGTCCACATGGATGGCGATCTTCTTCTGGGCGCCTTTTTTCTTTTTGCCGCCGCCGGATGTATCTATTTGTGCCATGGGAATTTACTTATTGGGTGGGTTCGTCTTCGGATTTGAGGGCAGTCATGAGGCTGAATTTGTTCAGCTTCATGGTCTGGAGGTTGTCGAACACCTGCTGCACGGTAGTGAAGGGGGTGTCCTTGTCGGCCTTGATAGCGATACCCTGTCCTTTACGCATAAGAGCGATGTAGAGGTTGTTGAGGTTGAGACGTTCTTCGTCGGAAAGTCCCTGAGCCTGCTCTGTGTTTATGCGCTGAGCGACGTCGTAGATGGCCTGGAGCCAGATCTGGAAGTCGTTGAGGTGTCCGCGGCGGTCCTTGTTTCCGTTGATAGGAATTCCGACGCGCTGGTCGGTGAGGTCGCCAAGGAATTTGTCGCGTTCGGTGACAGACATCGAGAGGAGCGCGGGAAGGTCGGTGAATGAGCAACCAAACATGTTGGTTGTGCGGAATTCGGCCTTCTGAGCTTCGGTGAGGTTGATTCGCTTATTAGGATTCTGTTCGTTCCAGAGAGCAACGGCCTGGTCGAGCATGAGTCCGCGGATGTTTTCGCTGGACAGAGTCGAGTCGGCATCGCCGGTGAACGAGATGAAGATTTTTCCTTCCGTCACAGTGGGGTCTTCGAGGCGTCCGCCTTTGTCGGCCGACGACACGAGAACAGTCACCAGGTTGTTCATGGGCACTTTTTCCTCGGAAACGGAGGACGGAGTGTACACGATGGTGGGTTCTTTCTGCAGGAAGGTAGAAGTCAACATGAAGAAAGTAAGCAAAAGAACGGTCACGTCGCTCATCGCGGTCATGTCGATGAGGGTGCTCTTTCTTTTAATTTTTACTTTTCCCATATTTATCTACAGTTCTGTGAGTGAGTATTGATAAATGTGGGATTAGTGGGTAGCGGCAAAAGTTTGCACGATGGAGAAACCGATTTCGTCGATAGCGTATGTGAGGTTATCGATTTTGTTGGTGTAGTAGTTGTAGAAGATTACAGCGAAAGCACCGGTTGCGATACCGAAGGCGGTGTTGATAAGAGCCTCGGAGATACCGGTGGAGAGTTCGGTGGAGTCAGGAGCACCGGACTGGGACAGAGCCTGGAAGGATTTGATCATACCCATTACAGTACCGAGCAGACCGACGAGAGTACCGAGGGTTGTCATGGTAGCGATGATGGGGAGGTTCTGCTGGAGAGTAGGCATTTCGAGAGCGGTAGCTTCTTCTACCTGCTTCTGGAGAGTAGCGATTTTCTGTTCTTTTGTGAGGACGGTGTTGGAGTCCATTTCGGCGTATTTCACCAGAGCGCTGTCGACAACGGCAGCAACGGAACCTTTCTGTTTGGCGCAGAGGGCACGAGCAGCGGCGATGTCGTTACGTTCGAGAGCGGCTTTGACACCTGCAACGAAGCGTGCGATGTTTCCTTTGCCTTTGGCGGCGCTGAGGGCGATGCCGCGTTCAACGGCGAGAACGATAACTGTGAGGAAGAGGGTCTGGAGCACAGGCACGATGAAACCGCCTTTGTATACAGTACCCCAGAGGTTCTGCGGATGACCGTCTTCGTCGAAGTGAATGGGGTTGCCGAACCAGAAGATGAAGAGGCATACGGCGATGATAGCGCAGATTACGATGACCCAGGCAGCATTTTTGATGCCGGGGGCATTGCTTTTCTTTTTAGCTGCCTTGATAGGCTTGGTGGCAGGCTTTTGAGCTTCCATAATTGTTTTTAGATGTACTGAAAATTAATTAATTATATGTTTTAGATGTTTGTATGCAACGTTTGTGGTGCCTTCAGCTTAGTGTTTAAGGTGCGTTAGTTGTTTGTCGGAATATTATTATGTTGGTTGACAGTTACTTGGCGGCATCGGATTTAAGTACGGTTTCAAGTGCGGCAAGCGTATTGCGCCATTTTGCACAACACTAAACGTGGGCAAAGGTAGAAAGAAGTCTTTAACCGACCAAGTATTTGGGAGTGTTTTTCCCGGGCTCCGGCCTTATTTATGAAATGTTTGCACTTGATGCGGGCGGTTTTGTAAAAAAAGCACTTATAACTATTCCGAAAGCTGAAAGAGTTGTGTTTTGTGTAAATGCGGCGGATTTTGCGGGTTCAGTTGTGTGCGTGTCTCAGGCATGCAGCTGCGTTCGCGTGGGGCAGCCGGTTTTCTTTTATTTTATATGAGTGAGTCGAGTTCGGCGTAGGGGAATTCGATGAGTACAGGGGTTGCGGAGCTGTCGGCTGGGGCCGTAAGGCTGTATGAGAGTGAGAATTCGAGCTGTCGGAGCAGCCGGAGCAATCCGGCAGTTTCCGAATCGGTTGCGTTTGAGCTTATGTTTTTCCAGAGACGGATGCGTTTTTCGCGAATCAGTTCTGAAGATGCGAGACTGGCCGTGTCGGGCAGTGTGATGTTGTAGCACAGGCTGCGTTCCCGGAGTGCCACACCGTTGAGCGTAGAGCCGTCTTCGAGGCTCAGAGGGCAATTGGCATTGTTGTATGCTGCGATGTCGGCGAGTTGCCGCATGTAGTCGTCGCGGCTGTTTACTGATGCGGCTATGGTGTGTATTTCTTCCGGCGAGAGGTTTATGGTCATGTCGGGCTGTCCTTCGGCGGTGAAGTGCAGCACGAGTTCGGCTCCTGCGTTGTCGAACATCTCGAGCATGGGGCGGCTGTCGGGGTTGCGCAGGAATGATGCCATCTGCTGTTTCTGGCTTTCACTGGCTTTTGCGAGTGACTCGAGGTCGATGTAGAGCGGGTTCATTATGTACTCGATGGTTACGGCGTTTTCCGAAGCGTCGTAGGTTATGGAGTTGCATACTCCGTTGAGTCCGAGGCTTACGGGATAGCTGCGGTTTGCTGCCTCGATTTCGGCGGCGAGCTGCTTGCGTGCTTCGTTTCCTGCGCATGCGGTGGCCAGCAGGATTATTGCTGTGGCTATTGCGGCGACTATATTTTTCATGAGGGGATGAATGTGAGAGTTGATGGCTTGAGCAGCGCTTCGGCAGCTCCGGCGATGTGGTGTGGTGTTATCCGGTGTATTGCTTCGATGGTTTCGGTTTCGGTGGTTGGCTTTCCGCGCAGGAGTGTGGCGCGTGCGGCGGCGAGGATTCTGTTCTCGCTGTTTTCGGCTGCTATGGCCAGCTGTCCGAGGTATTGCTTGCGGGCGGCGGCGAGCCGGCGGCTGTCGATGTATCCTTCGGCGAGTCGCCTGAAGGTGTTTTCGCATATGCGCCGGCAGCGGTCGAGGTCTTCGGGGTCGCAGCCGAAGTAGACGGACAGTGCGCCGTCGTTCTCGAATAGCGCCGTTGATGCTTCCACGCTATATACCAGCCCCCTGCGTTCGCGCAGTTCGAGGTTCAGAAGCGAGTTCAGCCCCGGCCCGCCGAGGATGTTGGCCAGGAGTGCCGTGGCATGTCGTCCTGGGTGGGTGAGCGAGGGGCATCCTGTGCCTGTGATGCAGTGGCACTGGTGGATGGGCAGGCTGCGGCAGATGTCGAAGCGCGGAGCCGCCGGGGGCTGCGAGCCGGCACGCGGCGGCCTGCCTTCCGGCATTGCCTCGAAGTGGCGTTCTATCGATGCGAGTACGCGGTCGGCGCCCGCGGGGCCGCTGTAGAAGGCCACTGCATTGTCGCGGCGGTAGAAGCGGTCGAGAAAATCGCGGCAATGTGAGCTGTCGAGGCTCAGGACACTTCCGGGGGTGCCCAGGATGTTGTGGCCGAGAGGAGTTCCGGCGAAGAGCAAATCTTCGAAGTCGTCGTAGATGGCTTCGGCGGGAGTGTCGAGGTATGAATTGATTTCGTCGATTACCACCTGTCGCTCTTTTTCGAGTTCGGCCCGGGGGAATGTGGAGTTTATGGCCAGGTCGGCGACAAGTTCGACCGCCCGCTGCAGGGCGGTTGCCGGAAAGACGGTGTAGAGCACCGTTATTTCCTTGGTGGTGTAGGCGTTGAGTTCGCCACCGACGGCCTCCATCCGGTTTATGATGTGCCAGGAGCGGCGTCGTGCCGTGCCTTTGAAGATGGTGTGCTCCACCAGGTGCGCGAGGCCTTCGGTAGCGGGCGACTCGTCGGCGCTGCCGGCGCGTACGGCCAGGCCGAAGATTGCGGCCGCTGTGGCCGGCCGGCGGTCGTGCACGAGTCTCAGGCCGCCAGGCGCATGGTGCAGGGCTATGGGATGCCGAGGCCTGGTCATTGCGGTGCGTCGATCCACTGGCCGTCGGCCTTGATGGTTTCGATGAGTTTTCCGATGGCCTGGCTCTGGGGGATGTTCTTCGCCACGGGTTCGATTCCACGGTATATGGAGACACATCCGGCGGCGGCACCTACATAGCCGTAGTCGGCACCGGCCATTTCGCCGGGACCGTTTACGATGCATCCCATCACGGCAATCTTGAGATGGGTGAGGTGTCCGGCGGCTTTCTTGACCTGGTCGAGTGCGGCAGGAAGGTCGAAAAGAGTTCGGCCGCATCCCGGGCAGGCGACGATTTCGGCGCGGAAGCGTTGCAGGCCAGCGCTCTGCACGATTGTCTGGCAGAGGCGGACTGTTTGGTCGTGCGACAGTGCGGGGGCGTCCACCCATATTGCCGCCGGAGGAGCCGCCAGCAGAATGTAGCCGAGGTCGACGGCGGCTGCCACGGCGACCTCTCCGGCGTCCATGCCGGCGGGATATGCCACGACTATGGCGGCCTCCGGGTCGGCGGCCACGGTCTCGATGCTGCGTGCTATACGGTTGCCTTTGTCGGCGACAATCCATCGGCGGTTGTCCGAAGGCTTCTCTATGGCAGGCGGCGCGGCGGCTCTGCTATGCGTTACCGGCGGTATGGCGGGAGTGTCGGCGGCGTTGCGGGCAATGTGAGCCAGGAGTGTGCGTGCCACGGGGATTTCCTCCACGGGGTCTTCGCTGAGGGATACGCGTATTGTGTCGCCGATTCCGTCGGCCAGCAATGAGCCTATCCCCATTGCGCTTTTCACGCGTCCTTCGAGGGCATTTCCAGCCTCGGTGACTCCCAGGTGGAGTGGGTAGTGCATGTTTTCGGCGTCCATGGCGCGGACGAGCTGTCGGACGGTGGTTGTCATGGTGGGCACGTCGGATGCCTTGATGGAGAGAACAATATTTTGGAAGTCGGCCTCGCGGCATATGCGGAGGAATTCCATGGCGCTCTCTACCATTCCGTCCGTCCCGTCGCCGAAGCGGCTCATCACTCTGTCGGAGAGGGAACCGTGGTTCACGCCTATGCGTATTGCGGTGCCGTTGGCACGGCATAGTTCGAGGAACGGCAGCAGTCGCTGGCGCAGACGCTGCAGCTCGGCGGCGTATTCACTGTCGGTGAACACCATCTTGCGGAATGTGCGCCCCGGGTCGGCGAAGTTTCCGGGGTTTATCCTCACTTTCTCGACATGCTTTGCGGCTTCGAAGGCGGCTGCGGGGTTGAAATGTATGTCGGCTACCAGCGGCGTGTCGATTCCCTGGCTGCGCAAGCGGCTGTGTATCTCTTCCAGGGCGGCAGCATGCTGTATTCCCTGGGCGGTGAGGCGAATGAGCTCGGCGCCAGCCCCGGCGAGCCTTGCGGCCTGGGCGACACTTGCGTCGATGTCGAGGGTCGGCGTTGTTGTCATGCTCTGCACGCGCACAGGCGCGTCGCCGCCGATAACGGTGTTTCCCACAGCGACGGGCACAGTGTGCCGCCGCACTGATCCGGCGCTTCTCATGGTCAATCCACTTTGAATTTATAAGAGTCGATGGCCGCGAGTTCGGCGTCGGCTTTCAATATTTTGTTTTCGAGCGAGCTGCAGTATTCGCGGTATCGTTTTGCGAGGTCTTCGTCGGCCAGCGCGAGGATTCTCACGGCGAGGACTGCCGCGTTGAGTGCCGCGTCGACGCCTACGGCAGCCACAGGAATGGCCGGAGGCATCTGGGCGACGGAAAGGAGGGCGTCGACACCCATGAGCGAGGCCGAAATCGGCAGTCCGATGACTGGAAGTGTTGTCTGCGCGGCGATAACGCCCGGCAGCGCTGCGCTCATTCCCGCTGCAGCGATGATTACTTTCACGCCTCTGGAGGCTGCGTTGCGTGCGAATTCCTCGACAGCCGCAGGGGTGCGGTGGGCGCTGAGAGCCTTGAGTTCGAATGGCACGGCGAGGGATTCCAGGAAGTCGGCGCCGCGGCGCACTACGGGCAGGTCGGATGTGCTGCCCATTATTATGCTGACAATGGGTTTCATATGCTGAAGTTATGTAGAATCAGATATACGATGAGAAAAGCGGCGGCGGCACCGGCGAGTACCTGTGCGGGGGTGTGTCGCCTCAGCCAGAGGCGTGCCCATGCCACGGCGGCGAGGATGACTACGGTTGCCGACACGGCCGCGAAGTCGTCGATGCGTAGGGCTCCGCGGCTTGCGAGCCAGAACACGAGTGCGGCCAGTCCTGCGGCAGCACCGGTGTGGGCGCTGATTTTCCAGAAGAAAGATATCAGGAGCTCCATGAGAGCCACAGCGGCTGCGGCAGCCATGAAGCAGAGCATCCATCGTGGAGCGTTGAGCGCACAGAGGTAGAGCCATGCACCGCAGTAGCAGAGGACGGCGACGATGAAGGGAAGCGGGCGCTCGCGTCGGTCGGATATGGAAGCGTCGGATACGCGTCCCATTTTCATGAGCACGAACACGGTGGAGGCGGGTATCACGGCGGTGATGAAGAACACTCCCACTGTGGACCAAGCCCGCACGCCCAGCGGCAGGTATGCCATGGGAGTGAGCCACAAGGCCACTGCCATGGCGTATGTTGCCATGAGCAGCGGTGAGAAAACATCGGAGATGGCTGATGCGGCAATGCAGGTTCCTTTGTGGCGGCGGACGGCGCTGCGGTTGCGGTTTTGCATAGATTTCATATTCCTTTTCTTAACCTTGCCACCGGCACGCCGAGGCGCTCGCGGTATTTTGCCACTGTGCGGCGGGCGATGTCGAGTCCTCGGGCTGCGAGTGCGTCGGTGAGCTGCCGGTCGCTCAATGGAGCGGTTTTGTCTTCGTTGTCGATGATGCTGCGCAGGGCTTCGAGTATGGCAGGCGCCGAGAGGTCGGTTTCGGCATTTGGGCGTTCGCTGAACAGATTGCGCAGTGCCACGATGCCGTGGGGCGTCTGGATGTATTTGCCGGACACGGCACGTGATATGGTGGAGATGTCGTAGCCGGTGCTGTCGGCGATGTCGCGCAGAATCATCGGGCGGATGTCGGCGGTGTTTCCGGTGCGGAAGTAGGCTTGCTGTTTTCCGACTATCGCTCGGCCTATGGCTGTGAGAGTGGCGGCACGGCGCTTGGCGAGTTCTATGAAGTCGGCTGCGGCATCGCGCCTGCTTTTTATGTAGTCGGCAGCGGTGCGCATCGCGGGAGCCACGCCGTCGGCCTGCGATGGGTCGGCGGCAAAGGTTTCCTCGATTGCCAGTTCGGGGTGGAATCCTCCGAGTGATAGCCTGAGGCGCTCGCTGTAGGGGTCGTAGTCGAGGAGGAAATCGGGCTGTACCTGGACGGAGCGTTCGGCAGCCTTGCCGCTACCGAGTCCTGCGCCCGGGCGCGGGTTCAGGCGGCGGATTGCCTCCATTGCCTCTGTGAGCTGTTCGCGGGACGCGGCGGTGGCTGTCGCGAGCCGGTCGAAATGGCGGTTTGAGAACAGGTCGAAGTGGTCGTGGATGATTCGTCGGGCGAGGTCGATTGTGTTTCCGGGCTTGCGCCTTTGCAGCTGGAGCAGGAGGCAGTCGCGGAGGTCGACGGCTCCGATTCCCGGCGGGTCGATTGCGCGTATTGCGTGGAATGCATCCTGCATCTGCTCCGGAGAGGGCAGCGGTGCTCCGTCGATGGCTATGTCGAGAGCGATGTCGTTGAGAGGGCGGCGGAGGTATCCGCTGCTGTCGAGGTTGCCGGCGATGTGTCTTGCGATGTTCATGCCCTCGGCGTCGAGGGATGTGTCGGTGGCGAGCTGGTCCATTATTGTGTCGACCATTCCCCGCTCGTCGTCGGCAGCGATGGCTGTGGGGTCGAAGCTGTTGGCGGAGAGACTCTGCATGGGGGTGTCGGCGAGGCTGTCGGCATCGGCCTCGTCGCCGAAGTCGTCGCTGTCGTCGGTGCGTGCGGTGTTTTCGGAGGCGATGTCGTCGTGGCTGTCGTGGCTGTCATTGCTGCAGCCGTCGGCAGTGGTGAGCGCGGGGTTCTCGTCGAGCCTCCGGCGTATCTCTTCGTCGAATTCGGGCACGGACATTTCGAGCACCCTTCCCAGGGCGACCTGGCGCGGGTTTATGCGCTGCTGCAGGCGCATCTGCTGTGTCTGTTGTAGTTGCTGGCTGTTGCTCATGCTTCTGGTGCCGGGTATTCGAAATGCAAAATTAGGATTTTATAGGCATGGTGGAGGATTAAAGTCTGTTAAAGTTTGGCGGGTGGAATCCTCAGTGTGTCTGTCAGTGCTATTGTTTCTGCATAATCTTGGCAATGCTCAAATAATATACGTATTTTTGACTACGTCTTAAATACTTCCGCTCGGCAAAGTCCAAATAAATTTGGCTTTGCCATCGACTTATTCGTATTTTTGCAGTCTTCTCCGAAAAAAACCAGTCAAACCATTAAAATGAGAAAATTCTATGTTACGGCGTTGTGTGCGCTTGCGGCTTTTTTCAGCTATGCCGCCGCACCGTCGAGCTACTACGACAAAGCCGAGAACAAGGGTGGCCGCGATTTGCTGACGGCCCTTTACGATATCGTAGGGACACACACCAATGTGGGCTACGATGGATTATGGAGCTTATACCGCACCACCGACGTGCGTCCCAACGGTACTATCTGGGACATGTATTCCACCAAGGAATGGCGCTATGGCAGTGAGCAGTGCGGAAACTACGACTATGTGGGCGACTGCTACAACCGCGAGCACTCGATGCCCAAGAGCTGGTTCGACGAGGGGTCGCCGATGAAATCCGACGCTTTCCATATCTATCCCACCGACGGCAAGGTGAACAACCAGCGGAGCAACTATCCTTTCGGGGAGTGTGCCAATGGAACGTATCTTCCCTCGCACGGCGGTGTGCGTCCTCTGGGCCGTCTTGGGCGGTCGACTTTCCCGGGCTATTCGGGTACTGTTTTCGAGCCTGACGACGAGTACAAGGGCGATTTCGCGCGCAGCTATTTCTATATGGCCGCTGCCTACTACAGCCGCATCGGCCAGTGGCATTCCGACATGCTCGCGGGCAACAACTATCCGGCTTTCAGGGGCTGGGCTGTGAATCTGCTGCTGAAATGGCACCGCCAGGATCCTGTGAGCGAGAAGGAGACGGTGCGCAACGATGCTGTCTATGCCCGCCAGCACAACCGCAATCCTTTTATCGACCATCCCGAGATGGTGGAGTATATCTGGGGCGACCGCAAGGAGCAGCGCTGGACTTCGCAGGGGCCTGCGGAGCCTGAGTTCGTGCTGCCCGCAGAGGGTTCGCTTGTCGATTTCGGCACTGTGGCGGCGGCAGTAGGCGGCAGCCGCAGCCTTACGGTGCGCACCACCGGCATGACGGCTCCCGTAGGGGTGACTGTTGCCGGCACGGGCTTCTCGACTTCCGTGGCATCCATTCCCGCGGCGCAGACCAATACCCAGTCGGGCTATTCGCTTACAGTGGATTTCAAAGCCGCTGCCGGAAGCTACAGCGGTGTGCTTACGCTGAGCAGCGGCGGTGTGACCCGGGCTGTGTCATTGGCCGCCGTGAGCATGGCAGGCCTTCCGGCGGGTGATGCGGAACATGTGTCGGACGAGTCGTTCGATGCTGTGTGGGGTTATGCAGGCGATACTTCGGACGGCAACTATCTGCTGGACGTGCGCCAGGGTGGCGAGGCCATTGCCGGATATCCCCGGCGTGTGCCTGCCCAGGCCGGACGCTACACCGTGGAGGGTCTCGATCCTCTTACCACTTATGTGTATACACTGTCGTCGGACGGTATGAAGAGCCGCGAGGTGAGCGTTACCACTGCCGCTCCCGTGCCTTCGATAGAGTTCCTTTTCGATGGCAATCTCTATTTCAGCGCCACTCCCGGCGAGCCTTCCGAGGCTGCCGAGCTGTTGATAGACGCGCAGAATATCGATTCTGACATAACCATAAGTGTCGGTGAGCCTTTCGAGCTGTCGACCGACCGCTCCGTGTGGACGCGCCGCGTGACTGTGCCTGCCGAACAGGACAGGGTGTATCTGCGCCTCTACAGCGCCACCGCCGGCACATTCAGCGCCACTCTGCTGGCTACAGCCGGCAGCTACCGGACCGAGGGTGTCGAGGTGCGCGGCGACGCTACCGCCGCTGTCGATTTCCTGGAGGATTTCGAGGCTCAGGAGGATGGAATGGATACATACAGTCCGTTCACTTACCACGGTACTGCCGCGGTGTGGAATTTCAGCAATGCCGGAATATGGAGGGCCGACGGCGGTGCCTCCAGCGCTCAGTCGGTACGTTTCGGCAAGGATTCCGATTCATATATAGCCATGGCCGAGAACCGCACAGGCGGTGTAGGCACGGTGTCGTTCGAAGCATGCTACTGGAGCGACAGCGAGAAGAATCCCGTGCTGTCGGTTGATGTGAGCACCGACGGTGGCGTGAGCTGGCGCAGTGCCGGCAAGGTGACTGTGACTTCCGCCGACTATGCTTCCTACAGTGTGTTTGTGGGCGAGGCTCTGCCGGCGCGTGTGCGCATACAGCAGACTTCGGGCAAGCGTCTGAACCTTGACAATCTGGGTGTTACCCGGCATAGCTCGGGTGTGGATGCGCCCGATGCCGCACGCCACAGCTGGGATGCCTTCGCCCGCGGCGGCGACCTTGTGGTGAATGTCGATGCCGAGGAGCTGGAAGTGGGCGTTTATGCTCTCGACGGTAGTACGGTGCACAGCGGTGTGCTGGGGCGTGGCGAGCATGTGTTCGGCAGTCTTCCCGCAGGCATGTATATTGTGGCGGCCACCGATTTCGGCAGGCGTGTGATACTCCGCTGACATTTTCCGGGATATTCCATAAAAGAACGCCGGCCGTGTTTGCGAACACGGCCGGCGTTCTTTTATGGAATTACAGCGCTCAGGCTTTTGCTGCCAGAGGAGCCGGGACGGTGTAGGTGCGGGCTGCCATCTCCTGGTCGAATGTGTAGAGGGCGAGGCCGTCGGAGCCTATCAGTTTCAGGCGGTCGATGAGGTTGCGGGCGGTTTCTTCTTCTTCTACCTGCTCGGCTACGAACCAGTCGAGTTTTCCGCGGGTGGCGTAGTCGTGTTCCTGTTCGGCGAGAGCGTAGATGTTGTTGATTAGAGCTGTCACCTTCTCTTCGTGAGCGAGGGTGTCGGCGAATGCTGCCAGCGGGGTGCCCCAGGTCTGAGGAACGGCGTCGATTGGTTTGAGGACCACTCTGCCGCCGCGGGCGTTGAGGTAGTTGATGAAGATTTCGGCGTGAGCCTGCTCTTCCTTGAACTGGATGCGGAACCAGTTGGCGATGCCTGCGTAGCCTTCGTTCTCGAAGTGCATGGCCATTGCCAGGTAGAGGTATGCCGACCAGAATTCGGCGTTGATCTGGGCGTTGATGGCGTCCTGGAGTTTTGTGCTGATCATAATATTCCTGAATGGTTTGAATGATTAACGGATTGTCAGCTTGATTGGTTCATGTCCGTTGGCGGCTACGATATACACGCCTGGTTCAAGGCCGCGGACAAGAACAGTGCCGGCGGCGGCCTGTGCTGCACGTGCCACAACGATGCCGGATATCGCGGATACTTCGGCGTCGGTGATGTCGGCGGTGGCAACGATGGAATTTCCGTCGGCTTTGATCCATGTGTTTTCAACGGTGATGTTTTCGACACCGGATGTGGATGCGCGGTAGATGAATGGCACGGGGGCCGAGTATTCGGTGTTCACGGCCGATATGTCGCCGTGTTCGTCGTAGGCGCGGAATGTTGCGCGTGCGCGGCACCAGTATGTGCTGCCGTCGACGAGGCTTTTGCCGCTGATGCGGATTTCGGCGCCGGATTTAGGGTCGGTCATGTCGGAGAGGCCCACTTTGGCGTTCTGGTAGATCTGGCGTGCGGGGAACGACTTGTCGGCAGACACTTCGACGCGGAGGATGCTCGGGCCGGCGATGCCTTCGAGTGTTATGTGCTGGTCGGCGTGGAAGTCGCCTCCGGCAACGGGGAATGCTATGGCGGGCACTACGGGCTGTACCACCGGGGTGTAGAATTCGATGGCGGGTGTTACCAGCTCGTCGTCGCCGCGTTTGTAGAGTGCGCGGGCGTAGTAGTGGGCAAGGCCGGAAAGTGCGTAGTCGGCCACTTTGTGGCTGCCTGTGTGCACTGATGTGTAGACGATGTCGGTGAATTCGGAGTCGGCGGCAATCTGGAGTGTCACTTCGCGATTGTCGATTGTGTACTCGAACACGGGGGTGAGGCTTGTGGTTGTTGTGGAGTGAGTGGGTGCGGCGATGCGCATCTGGACAACTTTGAACGCGCCGGTGGTGCTGACGCCTTCGCTATATCCTGCGGCGCATGCGCGCACTCGCCAGTAGAGGGTCTTTTCGAGTGGCAGCAGGGTCATTGCGGTGGAGGAGAGGGAGGTTTCCGAAGTGCTGCGCTGGTCGATTGTGCGGTTGAAGTCGGCGGTCTCGCTCACTTCCACGATGTACTCGGCGGCGTTGGCCACGGGCTGCCATGCGAAGCTGAATGGAGCTTCCACAACAGCTTCGGCGGTGGGAGTCATGAGTGCGGGTGCATCGATTTTGCCTAATGCGGCGCCGGGAATGGCTATGGATGATTCGTTTCCGTATCGGTCGTAGGCGCACACTCCGAAGGTGTAGCCGCTGAGGTATTTGCTATCGAGGGTGTATTCGGTGGAATAGCTTACGCCCAGCAGATATTCGGGCTTGCGGAGTTTTTCGTTGTCGGGAAGGTTTGCGGGGAAGGCGTAGACGGTGTAGCGCATGCCTTCTTTGGGAGTCCAGCTCAGGCGCGACCCCGCCAGGGTGAGATTTTCCACGGGCGAGGGTGTGGGTGCGCCCATCCAGGGCATGGCCGGCAGCAGGCAGCGGGTGGTGAATGCCTTGTTGAGCAGGTAGTGGCCGAAGAGGGGAGCGGTGCGGTAGATGTACTTGCAGGAATAGAAGATGGAGCCGGGAGCGTTGTCGAGGTTGAACTCTCGGTTGAGGTAGATCTGGTCGACGTATTCCTGGAAAGTGGTGGCTCCGGGGCCGGAGGCGTAGTCGGGGCGTGCAGCCATGGTCTGTGCTTCCACAGTGCTTTCAGCGGGGCTTTTGCTCTGGGCGGTGAGCGAGCTTATGGAGTGCGATACGTAGAGGTGTCGGTTCCATTTGTTGGCTACCATGCTCCACCATTCGGTTGCGAGGTCGTAGTGTGTGCTGTTGCCGATAGTCCAGTATATCTGGGGGGATATGTAGTCGAGCGACTGCTGCGATACCCATGCGATGGGGTCGGAGTAGATGTCGTTGTACTGCCAGTCGCTGCCTGTGGGGCAACGGGGAATGCCGTATTTGCGGGCTACATTGGCGTCGGTGCATGCTATGCCTGCTGGCGACACGCCGAAGCGTACCCATGGTTTCGCTTCCTTGATGGTGGAATACACGGAGGCTATCATGCGGTTCACGTTGTCGCGGCGCCAGTCGCCGATGCTGAGGTTTCCGCCGGCGTTCTTGTATGCGTCGTAGAGGTTTCCGTCGTGGCTGGTGTTTGTGCCCGAGAGATAGAAGTAGTCGTCGAAGAGTACGCCGTCGATGTCGTAGTTGGTAACGATTTCATCGATGATGTCGCATATGCGCTGTGTCACTTCGGGGAGGCCGGGGTTGAGAATGGATGCAGTGGTGCCGGAGCTGTTGGTCACGTCCATAACCCAGTCGGGGTTGGTGTCGCGGTAGTCGCCTGGGAGGCCTGTCCACTGTCCTTTTACGCTTTCGAATCGATAGGGGTTGAGCCATGCATGGCATTCGAGGCCTCTCTTGTGGCATTCCTGCACGACGAATTCGAGGGGGTCCCATCCGGGATCCTTGCCTCGGGTATCCACCAGGTCGGAGCTCCAAGGCTCGAAGGAGGAGCGGTACATGGCGTCGCATCGCGAGCGCACCTGGAAGTTGACGGCGTTGAAGTTGTTGATTTCCAGAGAGTCGAGCAGTGTAATCATCTGCTGCTTCTGTTTTTCAATCTGGGAAGTGTTGCCTGTCGAACTGATCACGGTCTGGGGCCAGTCGAGACGCCAGACTGTTGCCACCCAAGCCGAGCGCATCTCTCGGTCGGGCACTGACTGTGCGGAGGCCGGAGTCGCTGCCAGCAACAGGAGTGCCAGCAGTGAAACCATAGTGTAGATTTTTTTCATTGCTTTATAGATGTACTTAGTTAATTGGGTTTCAGGTTACTTTTTTCGGGCAAATCCCAGGGCGTGCCTGTGGTCGCAGCCTCGTGGGGTGAGCGTGCCGTGGGTGAAGCCGGGTGTGAGTCCGGTGGTATCGGCATAATGCGGGTACAGGAGCACGGTCCCCCGCGGATAGCGTCCGGCTTCCTGGACGTTTTCGACAGGACGCAGGCGGTCGTTGTAGTAGAAGTCGAGGGTGAAGAGGCGGTACTTGTTGTCGGCCGGGGGCTGGAGGATGAGAATGGCTGTGTCGGCACCGGCATCGATTGTCGGTATCAGGTTTCTGTCGCTGCGCGGATTGAGCACGGCGGGCATCACGCAGGCGATATATGCCAGATATAGCGACCATACGGTGAGCAGCAGGTGTCCTGCCGGGCTGTGGCGGTTTATCATCCATGCTATTCCGAGAGCCGGAGGCACGGCCAGGGCAAACCATCCGTACCAGTGAGGTGCGGCCAGCGGCAGCGCGGGCTGCGGGAATATGTATAATGCTGTGAATACCAGCGGTACTGCGATGGCCAGGACGGAGAACAGCCATGTGAACCATTTCACGGGGCGGCGTGCGGTCTCGCTGTCGGCTATGGAGGCTATCGCATAGCACACGAATGGGTAGGCCGGCAGCAGGTATACGCTCCGTTTGCTCGATGGTATGCAGTAGAAAGCCACCACCGCCACCGCCACCGTGAGGGCGAGCATGCCGGCGGGTTTCAGAGGTGTGCGCCTTGCCTTGCGCAGGGTTGTGGCAGCCATGAGCACCATGAGTGTCCATGGCAGGCATCCTGCTATAAGTGTGATGAAGTTGTAGTAGAAGGGCTGCTCGTGGCTTTCGTAGCTCATCTGTCCGGTGAGTCTGCCGATGTTTTCCTCGAGCATGAGGTCGAGGAAGGCATCGCCCCCCCGCAGCCATGCGGCGTAGTACCATACAGCGGGCAGCAGCATTGCCGCCAGTGCCAGCGAGAGCATGCGCAGCAGGGTGGGGAAGAAGCGCTCGCCACGGAAGAGGAAGAAGATTCCCATGGCCATGCATGGCAGCAGAGAGCCTACGGGGCCTTTGGCAAGGACCGCGCCGGTGAGGAGCGCCCAGGCGGCAAGCCATTGCGCGAATTTTCCTTTGCCGCGCCTGTCCTCGCGGATGCGGTATAGGATATAGACGGGGATTACCATGCAGGCGGTGAGCACCATATCGACACGGCACGCCATCGCTGCGCGGAACACTTCGAAGCATGTCAGTGTGACGATGCTCATAACAATGGCGAAGCGGTCGCCGCGTTCGCGCCTGGCCCATGCGAATCCTGCCATTATCAGGGCTATGGCCGCCAATGCGGAGGGAAGACGCGAGAGGTATTCGTTGACTACGCCTCCGTTGAACAGCCATGCCGCGGCGGCTATCATCCATGCCAGCAGCGGCGGTTTGTAGGGCATGTCGGAGCCGAAACTAAGAGGCAGCACCCAGTCGCCGCTCTGCAGCATGGTTACGGCCACAATGGCCTCGCGCGGTTCGCCCTTGGAATTGAACCAAGTTTCCCCCAGCCAAGGCAGCAGCAACAGCATGCTGAGCAGCAGGATAATGGCAGTGGCGAATCGTACTCGTGTATCTCCTCGGTAAAACATTTCACAAAGGTAGACAAATCTTTTCTATTTATGGTGTAGAGTCCGTAAAAATTGGGCGAAAGGTCGAGCTAATTTGTAACAGTTTTGTTATAAAGATATCTTTGAACCGATATTCTCCACATATGCACACATTTTTCCGCTATATTCTACTGATATTATTGGCATTGCCTTGGATGGGTGCTCAAGGGCAGGGATCCTTGGTGCCGTTTGAGGGCGCGGGGCGCGCGGCCAGCCTGCCGGCAGTCGGGCTTGTGAATGCCTGCGATGCCGTGCCTGACACGACGTCGTTCGGCGCCATTGCCGGCACAGGCGCCAAGCCTGCGCGGCTGTCGCTCTATGAACTTCCATATTCGCTGACCACCAGCCAGCCCGACTGGCCCAGGCTATGGCTCAACGCGGGAATTTTCGCAGGCGCCTATGTGGGCACCCTGGCGGTGCTGGAATGTCTGCCGGAGGGTGCGACAAACTGGAATCGTGCCTCTATAGAGAACATGCCTTGGTACGAGCGGTGGAAACGCAATGTAATAGAGAAGGGTCCGGAATGGGACGGCGACGATTTTGTGTTCAACTATGTGCTTCATCCCTATGCCGGCGCCGTGTACTTCATGGCGGCGCGGTCGGCGGGTTTCAACTTCTACCAGTCGTTGCTGTTCTGCGCCTGCGTGAGCACAATAGGCTGGGAGTTCGGCATCGAAGGCACTATGGAGCGCCCCTCGATTCAGGATATCTTCATCACTCCTCTTGTGGGTTCGCTTGTGGGCGAGCTGTTCTACAAGGCCAAGCGCTACCTGGTGACTCATGACTACCGTTTGCTCGGCTCGCGCTTTTTAGGCGGATTTGTGGCTTTTGTGGTGGATCCCGTGAATGAAGTCGTGGGACTGTTCGGCGGCAACGATGCGCGTCGTGTGGGTGCCACCTACCGCAGGCCGGCTGTGGAATCGTCGCTGTCGCCGATGGCGATGTCCGGCGGCATGGGCTTTACCTTCCGCTGCGTTTTCTGATGGCGTTTTCAGGCCAAGTGTCTGAAAGCGTTGTGCGAAAAGAGAGTGAAGTTGCTCCATTATTGGCCATGATTAGACGGAGATTATGGATTTGCCGAAGAATGCGGAAAGCATTGCAAGTGTCGAGATAGTGAAGTTGTGCTGTCCGCTGAGCCACTTGGTGACTTCACACGGACGTTTGCCGAGAGCATCGGCAAACTGTTTCTTCGACAGACCGCGTTCCTGCATCAAGTCATAGATGCGGTCGGAGATTTGAAATGAAAGGTCGGCCTCCCGCTTTATCCGCTCCGGGATAGGTCCCAACATTTCTTCAAGAGATTTGGCAGTCCTCTTCATAGCTCAAAAATATTGTCGGTTTCTATTGTGGATTCGGTTATATTTACGTTGCCGTTTGCCACTTCCCGCCTGAGAAGTTCCTCAAACTTTTGCAGAGTCATGACATAGCCGTTTAATATGGGGTCGTCCTCATAACGGCGCGTTTTCTTGACTCCTCCGTTGCCGAGTACAAGGATTTTGTCGGAAAGACGCAGGCAATAGAGGCGGAGTTTTGATGATGTGACTGGGATGGCTACAACCGAGTCGCTCATTTTGCCCTCGTTGCGGAAGTAACGCTCTAATGCTCCGGTCCGCGCTATCCGTGTCACAAAAGCCGCAATGCGGGCGTAATCCTCGCTGTATTCGGCATCATCCCTGAATTTGGCAATGAATTTTTCAAATTCGGATTCCATATCCCGGAGGAACTGCAACGTGTAGATGGTGCAGTTCTCGCCGTCTTTTATCAGGAAAAGTTCAACTTCGCTCATATTGGAGTTTATTGCGTTTTATTATAACGCAAAGATACGATAGATATTTTACTTGAAAATAAAATATCGCAAAAAATTCGCAGCGGATTATCTGTTTTGTTTGTAAGTGTTTTTGTTCGCGGGCATTGGGCATGCCATAGGCATGCAGCTACGTTTTTGCGTGGGGGTGCTGTGTGTGCGTGTTGGGCGTGCGGCTACGTTTTTTGTGAAACAGCGAAATCAGGTATATTGCTGTTTTAGTAATTCCAATCCTTTCTCGGTAAGGCGGTATTTCTGTTTCGGATGGCTCGGTTGTTCCGGATATGATGGAATGATATAGCCTTCATCCAATGCAGGATGCAGGTAGTTTGTTCTGAATGTGGGGCGATGGTTCAGTTTCAATGCCTCCATTATTTCTCTTACAGACAACTCGCGTTTATTCAATATTTTCACTAAAGCGAATACTTGGTCGGTGCCTGGTCGGCACTTGGTCGGTGCCTGGTCGGCGCTTGGTCGGTTTGTCACCTCGCATTTGAATATAAGCGTTACACTGTCACTCCATATTCTGTATTCCGGTTCTGGCAATCCGGCTTTGCGACACTCGGACATCATCAGTCCTATCCCGCGTCCCCAGCTTTCCAACACCTTTCGCTTATATAAGGCATTTGCCAATAACGGATTTTGTGGTTTGGATTCATGCTCGGACTTCATTCTTTCCGCATCCCAGTTGGGCGGAAAAGTTCCTGGGTTCTCTATCATCCATTCTAACCATCTATAAATCATCCATTGGTTCCATGCTGATTGTACTAAATTAGTACTATATGGATAATTGGAGGAAAATAGAAACAACTGCTTTATTGATATTTAATGGCTGTTGATGATTTTTAATTGCCTCAATTTCCCCAAAACCTCTCGTCGCTAATCGGATTCGAGCCTAAGAAATTTGTTCATACGGGAGATACAGCGTTTTTTCTGGTCGAGATTTGGATGTACATACAGATTGAGGGTCGTCGCAACATTCGAGTGTCCGAGTATTACGCTTACGGTTTTATAGTCGCATCCGCTTTCAATGCATCTGGTGGCGAATGTATGGCGCAACCCGTGGAACACGATAGGCGGGATTTCAAGACGTTTGAGAATCCTGCTGAAAGTCTCTCGGTATGTACGGGGTTCTTTCGCTTTGGTGCCATCGCCGACTACATATTTTTCTGCTTTTTGTTGTTTCTTCACCACATTCAATGCTTTGAAAAGAAGCGGTGACATAGGTATTTCACGGTTTGAGTTCCGGGTCTTGGGCGTGGAGACATACTGTTCTGTTGCCATCAGGTCGCAATTGTAAATTCGTCCTGCAGTGCCCGCTACTGTAATAATACGGCGTACCATATCCACATCCTTCCATTGAAGGGCGCACACTTCGCCTATGCGCAAGCCGCAGCATAGAGCAATCATTATCCCTATATTCTGTAAAGTCGGAGCGGATGCAATCGCGTTAAGCAGTTTTTTGTGATCGGGTAATGACAGCACGGGCAAACTGCGTGCGGCTGTATCCGAGGGATATTCGATGTTCCAGGAAGGCATCTCAAACATTCCTCTCTTCGCCCCGAAACGTCCGACGGACTTAAGTACGGCGATAATGTCATGGACCGTTTTCTTGCTCAAGCCTGTCTCAAGTTTGCTTAATGCAAATTGCTGTACTTCTGCCTCTGATATGGATACGGAATCGGCGAAAACGGGCATGAGGTGAGTCTTTAGAATAAGAGCATAGGCGCAGTATGTCGAGTGTTTGACTACGCTGCGCCTGTTTTCTTTCCATAGTTCCGCTATTTCGCGGAAAGTAGATAAGTTGTGCATACTTTGTGATTTTTATGATTCACAAGATATGCGCTGTCTTATTTCAACGGTTGCCTTTAGCCCGGTTGTGGTGCTTGCAGAGCATCTGACAGTTTGAGATGTCAGTCGCACCCCCTTTGCTCCATGCAGTGACATGGTCGGCATCCATTTCGTTCAACTTCCATATCTTGTTTGCGTTGGCGTCATGGCCTATGGCACAGAAGGGACAGTTGGACTTGCCGGCGGCTTTTGCCTGTTCGGTCTGGCTGGCATACACGGCTCGTTTTGTCGCTTCGTCGAAGATGCGGATGTCCAGAAGCTTCGTGTCGGTTTCTCCGCCTAAAAGAAATTCAAACACGCCGCGCCGGTTTTTCACGTATGGGTCGGAATACAGCTCCGTTACCCGCTGTTTCATATAAGCCGGATTATATGGCTCTGTATGATATTTCTCGTAAAGCTCGCCCCACGGAAGTCCGCGCATCTCATTTTCAACGAAAGGAAACACCGTCCGCACCCAATCTATGACAGAATTGAAATAATTGACGAGTTCCGTGATGTCGGAACTGAAACGGTGGTCGCGCATATATTCCTCTGCTTTGCTACGGCTGACCCACTCAAGAGCCGTGGCAAGAAAGTCCTGTCGGTTCACCGCTCCGCTGATATATGCGCTCCATTTTTGCACTTTCGATGACTGGGAATTGCTGAACTCTGCCTTTGCAGCAGTGACAAAAGGACCTGAATATACAGCGTTTAGCAATTCCTGATCGTTGAGTGGGACTCCGGCGATATTGATAGTGCGGAACCATTCCTTTATTTCTTGTTCTGTGCCTTCACATTCATATATAAGCAGTTTTGCGTTAATGAATTTTTCACGCAACTCTTTCGGCAGGCTTTCAAGACTTTGAGGCAAGCCTTGATTATCTTTCCAACTAAGTTTTCCGGCACCATTGTAGAAGCGTCCGAGAGACGTAATGCGCTGCTGGCCGTCAAGTACTTCAAAACGACCATCGGCAGTTTTTACGAAATAAATCACTCCGAGTGGATAACCTTTAAGTACAGAGTCAATCACCGCTACATCGCGCTTGCCATCGGCATAGATATAGTTCCGTTGGTATTCCGGCTGTATTGTAAGGCGTCCACCCATACCGAAAAGACCTTTGGCTTCATATTCGTTATAGACAAATCCGTCGCATATGTCGGCGACTGTCCATTCTGTATGTAGTTTTGTTTCCATATTCTTTTTTAGTAGTTTAGTTGAAATATTAGGGCAGACACAGGGAGATTCCGGAAAGGAGTTGGGTCTTCGTCC
>ERZ777305.442-NODE-442-length-68323-cov-4.567557_pt1 | contig 68323 bp, 68 predicted proteins | sample MGYA00374965_ERZ777305 | MGnify/ENA primary metagenome ERZ777305 (study PRJEB29328, sample SAMD00013331) | mouse gut metagenome | study: EMG produced TPA metagenomics assembly of the Metagenome analysis of fecal microbiota from mouse which was promoted...
GAAAATTAGATGAAATCTTCACTTTACCCCTTGACTTTTATTTGCAGGTCTTATGCCAATGTATACGATTACTTGTAATTTAATTATACAATACAATCGATAATTTCGCAAGCAAAAAAACGATATCATTATGGATTTTTGTGACTTTTACGGCAGTTACATCTCTCTTTCCCAGCCGCGCAGAGTGCTTACTCCGGTCCGTTCGGCAAGCTCCTCGACAGCGGATATCTCCTCGTCGGCGAGAACGATCTCAGCGGTTTTCGCCGCCTCCTCCGCCTGACTTACCTTTGTTACCCCGATTATCGGCAAAGTTCCCTTTGACCTCGCCCACGCGATAGCGATCTGCGCGGGACTTGCGCTGTGACGTTCTCCGATATGTCGCATTTCCGCAATAAGCGTTTCAATCTCGGTGAGCATTCCGTTGTACGTCTTGGCGCGAGAGCTGCCCTCGGGAAACGGGTGGTCAAGGTCAAATTTTCCCGTCAGCGCACCCTGCTCAAGCACCATATACGAATAAAACGTAATACCGTTTTCCTTGCAATGCCGAAGAATACCCGCACTCTCGGACGAACGGTGAAGCAGGCTGTAATGGTTCTGTACCGCAGACAGTCGCAGACCCTCCGCGCCGAGTATCTCCTGCACGCGCTTTATCTCGGCAAGGTTATGATTGGATACGCCGATCGACTTGATAAGCCCATCCTTCGCAAGGGGAATCAGCATGGGCGTCCAACGCTCTACGTCGTTGGGATTGTGTATCCAGTAAACGTCGATATGATCCGTATTCAGACGCTTGAGACTATCCTCCAGCATCTCACGCGCGGCATTCGGAGAATTCCCTGCGATATGCGGCGTAAATTTGGTGGAGATGATGATATCCCGCCTATCGATATCCCGGATAAAACTGCCGAGTATCTTCTCCGAGCTGCCGTCTCCATATACGGGAGCGGTGTCCCAGAGGTTCAATCCGCACTCAAGCGCTTTATCAAATACGGGCTTTAAGTCCTCCTCCGAAAAATGATTGCCGAAAACCGCATCTCCGCCCGCATTGCCTGTTCCCCACGACCATGCCCCAAGAGCAAGCTTTGGTGTTTTCCCGTTCATAATTTACCTCCGAATTCCGTAATTAAACGATAGTTTCTCAATAACATTATACAATACTTTCCCTGAAAAATCAAATGCATTTTCACATGAATTTCCGGAAAAATCCACAAAGTTATAAAAACCACTTGTAAAATTTATAAATATGTTGTAAAATATAAACAACCCCAACATTCAAATCTGTACTTCGGAGGGAGGGCTTATGGAAAACAGCTTTAAAAAATTTATGAAAGCCCTGAGCGAAAACTCGGACGATTTTTTCCGCGATTTTGTGGAACAGATGCCCGGGGGATTTTTCGCGTACCGCGCCGATGAAAGCGAAGAGATACTTCACCTCAACAGGGCGACTCTGCAAATTTTCGGCTGCGAAACCCTGGAAGAATTTGTTGAGCTTACGGGAAACTCCTTTCGCGGAATGGTTCACCCCGACGATATAGATAACGTTGAAAAAAGCATTGCCGAGCAATTAGCTGTGAATACCGAAAAGACCGACTACGTTGAATACCGCATAAAGCAGAAGGACGGTTCTACGCGCTGGATAGCCGACTACGGACGTTTCACGCATACCGAGGCGTTCGGGGATATATTTTCCGTTTTTATCGTCGACGACACGGAGCGCATGAAAAAGCGTATGGAACGCCTTGAACGCGCAAACAAAACGCTTCTTCTGATATCCGCGAGAGAAAGCCAGTACCGCAAGGCGATACTTTACGACGCGCTTTTCTTCTATGAGGTCAGCCTGTCCGAAAACAAATTCGCCACACCCGTTATACAGACAAATGAAAACAACATCTTCCCCGTATCGGATATAATAAACACACAAGGCAGTCTCGACAGCACACGTTTCACAGATTTTATCAAAAGTGCCGCCGAGCTAATATCACCGGCCGACCAACACGACTACTTAGAGTTTTTCGATCTCGAACGGCTTATTAAATGCTGTGAAAACGGCGAGCTTGAACAGGTCTACGACAGGCACGCCATAGACAAGCTCGGTAAATCGCATCTGCTGCACTATGTGGTGCTGCTGGGAAAAAGCGTCGCAGACGACACAACGGGGGCGCTTATTATGGTCAAGGATATCACCGAACAATCCGACCGCCGCAAGCTCCTGAACGATACTCTCCGTCAGGCACAGGCCGCTGCCATTGCCAAAAGCACATTCCTTGCGAATATGTCACACGACATCAAAACTCCGCTTAACGCTATCCTCGGCTTTACCGATCTTATAAAGATGCACGTCGGCGACCGTGGAAAAACCGAGGAATACCTCGAAAAAATACGTGTTTCGGGCAATCAGCTGCTTACTATTGTAAGCGAGGCTCTTGAGGTCACGCGCATGGAGTCGGGAAAAGCGGCGCTCGCTGAAACCGAGGGCAGTCTCGTTGAAATGCTTGACGAAACCGAAAAGACCGTACTCCCCGAAATGCACACAAAGGATCTGCACTTTAAGATCGACATGTCGCGGGTAATTCACCCGAACGTACTTGCGGATTTCACTCGGCTTACCGAGGTACTTGTACAGCTCCTTGACAACGCTGCGAAGTACACCGAAAACGGCGGATATGTTTCCCTCCGCGCAGAGGAGCTGCAACAGACCGACGGCTACGGGAAATATGTTTTCACCGTAGAGGACACAGGCATCGGCATTTCCGAGGAATTTATGGAACGCCTGTTCGAGCCGTTCGCAAGGGAAAACAATACTACTCAAAGCGGCGTTCTCGGCAGCGGTCTGGGTATGACCGTTGTGAAAAATCTTGTAGACCTCATGGGCGGCGAGATTTCCGTGATGAGCCGTCAAGGCGAGGGCAGCCGCTTTACCGTAACAGTAACATTAAAGCAGCTTGAAAGCGCCGTTAGTCCCGCAGCGGTAAAGTTGAGTGTGCCTGTATCTTTTGAGGGTCTGCGTGTATTGCTGGTGGAGGACAACGATATCAACAGCGAGATCGCCGAAGAGCTTCTCACCGAGGAGGGGTTTATCGTGGAGACCGCGTCCGACGGAGACGTAGCCGTGGAAATGGTCACGGAAGCCGACGCGGGCTACTTCGACATGATCTTAATGGATATACAGATGCCGCGTATGAACGGCTATGAAGCTACAAGAGCTATACGCGCTCTTAAGGGCGCTCGGGCGGATATCCCGATAATCGCGCTCTCCGCGAATACATACGCCGAAGACAGAAATAAGGCTATCGAATCGGGAATGGACGCACATGCGCCCAAGCCCCTCAATATGGAATATCTGCTGTCGCTTATCGCAGACGTTCTCTACCGCAGAACGCAAAGCTGAAAACGGCAAATGCTCGGCGCGAACAGCCATAAAACATCATCCGCACCGTCGCACGATGTAATCGCTTATTGGCGCACTCGTTATTTTTATTTAATTTTCAAAGAGCTGTGCAAGCGGAAAAAACGCGAAAGACTTCCGTTCGCTGAGCCATATCCGTTTTGCGGGTTAAGCCGATCAAGGAAACGGTATGGAGTCCGGTTTCCGATACTTTCCCGTCTCTTGCAGAGCCTGCTTAGTACTTGCCGCGTGAAGATCGTGCGGCAGATTTTTCGTCATACGACGGCAATATTTTGCCGTCGTACTTTATTTACGCATTATGAGCTTCTCACAAAACGCTTAATAAAATTGTCTAGGTATAAGCTAATTGCGTGCGCTAAGATACCAGACAAGCTCTTAGAGGCAGGCGGCAGTAGGCGCTTTACCCGTGCATACAGTCAATATACACGGTTTACGGGCAAGTTGACGTTGACGTGATCCGCTGATGCTTGGTGTACGGTTTATACACCCATACTCTATCCGTGAATACTCACGTATCCGAATTTAATTCCCGATCCCGCTTAAAGCAGCAAATATCGGCTGCGATACAAACAACGATTTGTTGGTTAATCTGAAAGCGGGATCGGGATTTGTCACGTTTCCGAACGCTATGTCATGCCGCCGCGCGGACTTTCGGACGCGCGGAAAAGCTTACTGTGTCGGCGGATAAGACTTCTTTCCTTCTTACACCGATTTTAAAATAACATATCTAAAGCTGCAAAAGACCGCAAATTTTCAAAAATTTCAGAACTTATGCTTAAAAATTTTTATAATAAAAACTCCGAGCGCTTTTGTGCCCGGAGCATATTTTATATTTACATTTTACTTTTATGATCTTTTGGGAGGAAGACTATACCGGATTTTTGACGATCGGAACATATTTCCTCGGCGGTAAAACCCTTTTTCCCAATATTGACCGGACAGAGCATCGGAAAGGCAACGCTTGGGTGACATTAGAATTTCTTTTTCCACACGGCGGGAACGAACAGCATCATCATTGGCAGACATTCCAGTCTTCCGAACAGCATATCCAGCGACAGGACACATTTCGAGAAGTCCGAGAAGAATGAGAAGTTCTCCATGGGTCCGACCTTGTTTATTCCGGGACCGATATTATTAAAGCACGCCGTTACCGAGGTGAACGTGGTCGCAAAGTCCTGATTATCGACCGATATAAGCAGCATCGACGCCAGCATAAGGAACATATATATCCCGAGATAACAATGAACTCCGTGAACCGTGTCGGTATCCATCGCCTTATCCTCGCTTGTCACAAGGCTGACCGATTTCGGGTGGAGCAGCTTTTTGAAATACTTCCCGACGTTTTTAAAAATGATTATCAGTCTCTGAACTTTAAAACCGCCGCCCGTAGACCCCGCGCACGCTCCGACAAGCATAAGCATTACCAAGATCATCTGTGAAAACGCGGGCCACAAATTATAATCAGCAGTGGCAAAGCCTGTTGTCGTCATTATCGACGCGACCTGGAAAACCGCGTACCTGAAGCTTTCACCGACAGACCGGTATATCGGATAGATATTAGCGCCTATCAGAACCGTTGCGGCGACTAAGATTATAAAGTACACTCTCAGCTCAAGGTTCTTGCCTACGTCCTTAAAGCGCCGTATAAGCAGGAAATAGAATATGTTGAAATTAACGCCGAACAGTATCATCATCACCGTGATAACACCGTCGATATACGCGGAGTTGTAGAACGCCACACCCGCGTTCTTGATACCGAAACCGCCCGTGCCCGCCGTACCCATCGCGTGACATATGCTGTCAAAAAGCGGCATTCCTCCCGCGCACAGCAGTATGATCGTCACCACGGTAAGCACACCGTACATCGCGTACATATACATTGCCGTGTTCTTGCCCTTTGGAACGAATTTGCCGACCTGAGGTCCGGGGCATTCCGCTCTCATTAAGTACATCGAATCCTTGGAGGATGGGAAAACCGCCAGCGCGAATACCAGTATTCCCATACCGCCTATCCAATGGGTAAAGCTGCGCCAGAAAAGCATACCGTGTGAAAGGCTCTCCACATCGGTAAGTATCGTGGAACCCGTAGTGGTAAATCCCGAAACGCTTTCAAAAACAGCGTCGATAAAGCGCGGTATCTCTCCGCTTATGTAAAACGGCACAGCCCCGGCCAACGGAAACACTATCCAAAGCATAGCGACTATTATCAGTCCCTCTTTGGTGTACATATCCTTCGACCTCGGCTTGACAAGTGTCATCGGCAGGGACAATACGGCAAGCCCCGCGCCGACGAGCACAAATGTCAGCACGGTGTCAAATTCGCCGTAGCAAAGGCTTACGACCGCGGGCAGCAAAAACAGCGCCGAGCCTGCAAGCGTCATTTTAGACAAGTAATGGAAAACTAAAGTCTTATTCATTCTTTTTCTGCAAGACCATGAAAGTCAAGCGGACGTATTCACCTCTATTCCAAAATATCCCGTATGTCCGAAAACCGGTGCTCTTTTGAAACTACCACGACCGAATCGCCAAGCTCTATCGTTGTACTTCCGTCGGGGATTATCACCTGACGTCCTCTTACCACGGAGCATATCAGTATATTTTTCTTGATCTTGAGGTCTTTGAGGGGAACGCCGATAAGTCTCGGCATATTTTCTCTTATCTTGAACTCCGCCGCCTCAACACGATTATCAACAATGTGATATATTGCCTCGATATTACTCTCGGTATTGTCAAGACTTCGCACATATGTAAGCACAGAGCTTGTCGCCAGATATTTCGGGGAGATTATACAGTCAAGACCTATCTGTCCCGTCAAGCCGACATAACTGTCGCGGTTTATCTTGGCGACGACCTTGGCGTCGGAGTTGTTCTTCGCATAGAGCGACATGATGATATTCTCCTCGTCGATGCCCGTGACCGCAACAAAAGCGTCCGCATCGCGAATCCCCTCCTCGGCGAGCATATCCTGATCGGTGCCGTCGCCGTGAATGACCGAAGCTTTCGGGAATAGCTGCGCAAGCCGCTTACAGTTATCAAGGTCCTTCTCGATAATTTTGACGTGCATACCCATTCCGAGCAGGCTTCTAGTGAGATAATAGCTTATCCTTCCGCCGCCTACGATAATGCATGACTTGACCTTGTCCTTTATTGAGCCGCACATCTTGAAGAAGCGCTCGATATCCTTATGAGTAGCCGCAATACTTATCCTGTCACCCGAACGAAGAACGAAATTACCGCCCGGTATGTATATCTCCGAATCGCGCTGAACCGCGCATATCAGCAGCTTTATACCGGTCTGCTTGTAAATTTCGAGCAAACTGCGGTCAAGTATCTGCGAGTTGTCGGGAATTTTGTACTCCACCAACTCCATTTTGCCCTTTTCAAACACCTCAACCTTTGCGGCTGCGGGCGTTATCAACACACGGAGTATCTCGTCCGCGGTTATGCTCTCGGGATTTATTACCATCGACAGACCCAGATCGTCTCTTATAAAATCTATCTGCTTATAATATTCGGGGTTTCTTACTCTCGCGATAGTCCTTTTCGCGCCGAGTTTTTTCGCAATAAGGCAGCACAGCAGGTTCACCTCGTCGTAATGCGTCGCCGCTATTACGATGCCCGCCTTGTTCACTGACGCGTCACGCTGAACGTCCGCGTCAATGCCGTTACCCTCGATACACATAACGTCCTCGGTGTTCTGCGTTTTTTCAAGCGCCATGCCGTTTATGTCGATCACCGTAACGTCGTGACCCTCGTTAGAGAGCATCGAGGCAAGCCCGCTGCCAGCCTTGCCGTTGCCAATTATTACCGTTTTCATAGCGTAATTCCTTAATATCTCATTTGTTGCTTTTATTTTTTTATATTATAGCACGGAAAGTAATATATGTCAAGGGGGATAAATCGGAGTATGCTTTATTCGGAAAAAACGTAAGCAAATCCGTTCCGCTGATGCACGGATTTTATTTTTAAAAAGTACTTGCAAAAAAGCGCAAAAGATTAACAGAATAAGATACGCCGTCAAACGAGCAATTAGCAAAATGAAAAAATGGTTTGATCAAATCCCGTCTTATAACGAAGAAGAACATATCGAGCGTTTTGCAGACGATTTATCCATAAACTATACTCATTATGATTATTCCACCGATAGAACAGGAAACATTCTCAAAAGTCGCCGCTGCCGATTTAATTATATTACTCTGCTAACAAATTTTGCGATAGGCGGAGGTGTTCAGCACGAATACACAACTTAACGGCATCAGAATAAAGGAAGCCGATATTGCTGACGAGAAGGCCCGCCATAAGCTTCCACTCAAAATAAAAGCCCCCGCAATTCCGCGAGAGCTTTATTTACAGCGTTTCCCATCTGTATCTATCCCTTCAACATCCCACTGGATGACTTTCATACCCATACCGTCCAGCGTGGTGATAAGGTTGTCATCGAACTCACCGTAGGGAGCACGATAGAGCGTAGGCTCCTCGCCGGTTATCATCTTGATCTTGCGGCTGCATTCCTTGGTATCGTTGATGAGGTCGTTGACTTTGATGCCCTCAACGTGCGGATGCTGATCGGAGTGGTTCTCGATCTCGTGACCCGCGTCAAAAAATGCCTTGACATCATCGGGATAACGGTCGCACCAGTCTCCCGTAATGAAAAACGTCGCTTTGGCGTTGTTCTCCTTGAGAATGTCGATAAGCTCCTGCGTGTTGGAATTTTCCCACGCGACGTCAAACGTCAACGCGATCTTTTTATCGCCGCGTTCGACGCTGTAAATGGGCAGCTGCCTCTGCTTGGCGTGACTTCCGACGGAAGTCACCGCCGCCGTGATACCGACCGCCGCCGTGACCACCGCAAGCCCTGCCGCAGCGGCAATACGCTTGATCTGCTTTTTCGTGAATGTAATAGCTCTCATATATTTCCCCTCCGTGAAAAAAATATCGTAATTTGCTGCAACTGCTCTATAACTATGCTATCCAAAGGACAAATATGACAAGCAGAGGTACTGAAAACAAAACATTTCACAAAAACTATTGACAAATCTCACATTTTGTTGTACAATATAATATATAGAGGTATGGCTAATCTATCCGCGCGTTGCTCGGATATTTCACAGGAGGAGCTTATGGCACTTGTAAATGTAATGGAAAACATCGTAGAGGAGAAGCTGCACCGTATGCTTGAGGCGGAGGACTGCTGCAAATGCGACCGCTGCTTTGAGGATATGAAGGCAAAGGCTCTCAACCAATTGCCCGCGAGATATGTCAGCACGCATAATGGCGAGCTGTTTTCGAAGCTGGCGGCTACGGTGCGCCAAAGCTCGATCGATATAAACGTTGCCGTTGCGAACGCGATAGACGTTATTTCCGCACATCCCTCTCACGAGAACAAAAACAATACAGACGATGACAAGAATTGAACGGATAAAATGCGATAACGGGAACTGTTATATCGTTTCCGACAACGAAAATGCCATTCTGATAGATACCTGCAAGTCTGACAGCGTTGACAAAATCCTACATATCTGTAAGCCGTATAGCATACGGCTTATTTTGCTGACACACGGACACTTTGACCACGCGCAGAACGCTGCGGCGCTGTCAAAGACACTGAACGCGCCCGTTGCAATGCACCGTGCCGATATGAAATTGCTCGCCGATAACAATTCCCAGACGCTCGATTCCAAAGGGCTGCTCGGAAAGATAGTGCTGAACGCCTCGCTGAAAAGCTTTGCAAGAGAAAAGATACCGCCGTTCACTCCAACGGTGTTTCTTGACGAGGACGACAGCTTGGAGGAATACGGCATACGCGCGAAAATACTGCACCTGCCCGGGCACACGGACGGCTCGATAGCCGTTGACATTGCGGAGGAACACCTGTTCGTCGGCGACGCGCTGATGAATATGTTTTACCCGACGACCTCAATGATATTTCACGACAAGGCGGAAATGCTCAAAAGCGCCGAACGTATATCCTCGCTTGGAAAACGGACGATATATTTCGGTCACGGAAAGCCCGTACCCAACAGAAATTGGATATAAAACGCGCCGCGTACACAATGTACGCGGCTTCTTCTTACAGCTCGTTACGGTTCTCAAGAGCCTTAACCAAGGTAACGTCGTCGGCGAATTCCAGCGCCGACCCCGCGGGCAGCCCGTAAGCCAGCCGCGTGACCTTAATGCCCATAGGCTTTATAAGCCGACCGATATACATTGCCGTAGCCTCGCCCTCTACGGTGGGATTTGTCGCCATGATGACCTCCTTCACGTCGCCGAGCCGCGCTATCAGCTCCTTGATCTTAAGATCCTCCGCGCCGATACCGTCCATAGGCGACAGCAGCCCGTGCAGCACGTGATACAGCCCGTCATAGCCGCCAGCGCGTTCAAACGCAGAAACGTCCTTAGGCGACTCGACGACGCAAACCACGCTCCTGTCACGGTTATCGTCGTCGCACAGCTCGCATATCTCGCGCTCTGTAAAGTTCTGGCAGCACTTACATAACTGCACGCTACGCCGCGCCTTGACAATATTCTCCGCAAACTCCTCAACCTCGCCCACGGGCAGATTGAGCATATAATAAGCCAGCCGCTGTGCGGTCTTGATACCGATACCGGGCAGTTTCGCAAACTGCTCCGCCGCCAATGCCAGCGGCAATGAAACAAACTCCGACATAAATTCAACCTCTCGTTATTGTATGACCGAAATATTCTTCGCACCGTTTTCCAGTCTTATGTAAAAATCCCTGTCGCGCCGCGCGTTATGCCAGTTTTCGGGCATTTCTTTTTCGCCGCTCGAAAAGTATACCGCGTATCTCGCGGGACTTTCGGGCTCTTTTGCGAGCCTGCCGTTATACAGTACTATATCCGCCGACGTTTCTTTGTCGGAGAACTTCGCCGCTGCAAGAGTAACTCCCGATACCGACAGCCGCGAGCCGTTAGGAACCGTCTGCACGTTTATCCCGCCGATAAGCGTCTGCACGACGCTGTTTGACCAGACAACGTCGATATCCGTCATCTTCGACAACTCCCGTATTGCCAGCGCGCCGCCGTAGTCCGCGTCGAACGCCGCGATACACGCGATCTTCACAGCACCGTGCTCGCGCATAGTCCGCGAAATACTTGTCGCCAGACCCGTACCGCTGCCCGATATGAACACGACAGCCTCGTTCCCCTCGAATATTACAGCCGCACCTGTGCTGTAATTGCCGACAAACCTTACCTCGCTGCGCCGCTCGCAGACTGTCAGAGAAATAAACAGCGAAACGGCGGATAACACCGCAATGCACTTTCCCGAAAACCACAAGGTCTTCATATTGCCGAACGCTGCCGCGGAGAGAGCCAGTGCGCAGCCCGACGCCAAGATCCACGCGAACTCAAAATCCAAGGTCAGCCACAGTCCGCGTATCCCTCCAAAGAAATCCACGACCGCCGCTGCCGCTCTCATAGCGAGGTCAACGGGCAGCGCGAAAAGACTCATTCCTGTGATACCAAGCGGTATCATAAATATAACGCTCACCGTCATAAGCGGCATCAGTATTACAGACGAGACCGCTCCCATAAGCGAAACTCCCTTGAATGCAAAAATGCTTATCGGCGAGGTACAAATCAACGCGCAGATCGATACCGACAGCACAGTCACCGCGGGGGAGAGCTTCTTCGCCTTATCGGGCAGCAGCATACACAGCTTTTTCGAGACCTCCGTCCCGACAACACCCGCGCCGAATACGCCGAACACCGACATTCCGAAGCCCGTGTCGAGTATAGTACCGGGCGAGAACGTGCCGATAAGCGCTATCGCAATGCAAAGCGAGTTGAGCGTATCCGCCTTTCGGTAAAATATCGGCGCGAGACTGTAAAGCAGAAACATTACGGACGCGCGGAGCACTGACGGCGACGGTCCGAAAAATATCACCGCTGCGGGAGCGAACAGCAGCGAGACCGCCTGCTTGACGTGACGGCGCTTTTCCGGAAGCGCTCCCAGAAGCACCGCCGCAAACAGCGCGAAATGCGAACCCGAAACCGCAGTGTAATGCGACGCACCGCATATTTTCAGCTTTTCCCTCAGCACGGGAGACAATGCCGAGTCCTCGCCGAGCAACATTGCCAGCGCCAACTCTCCGCCATTTCCGAAAATATTTCCGCTTACCATCTCGACCATACGCGCGCGCAATACTCTTATCACCGAGGAAATACCCGCCCCGCCGCTTTTGACCGCGATAAGCTCCGATATTTCGCCCGAAAGCAGGACTCCGTCCGCGAGATTTTGGAGCATATCGTCACTGTCGGGCTCGTTCAGCTCTACAACGGCAGTTGCTACATCGCCGACCTCAAGCTTCTCCCTGTCGGTTATCCTTACAAAGGTCTTTCGACCCGCAAGGTTCATCTCAACGGTATACTCCTTAGTTCCGCCCGAAAGCATTGACGCCTCATTCACGACAAACTCCGCCCGCACCGTCTTTCCGCCGAATTCCGTTATCGGCTTGCAGTACAGCTCGAGATGACCCGTCATCACTGCGATCCCCCACAGCAGACCAACCGCACATATCGCCGACCTGCTCCGCTTAACGGCAAAATAAATTACAGAAACGGCGGCTGCCGCGAAAAGAATTCCGCAAAACAGACCGCCGCCGAAATACGCCGTCAGCATTCCGAACGCCATAAACGGCGCGAACCTGACAAGCGGAAGATTTAAAACCGCTCTTTTGTTTTTGTCCCGTTTCAAGTCGATTCCCGATCAGAACAGCCCCGGGAGAGAAACGCCGCCCGTTACCTTTTCCATTTCCTCTGCGCTGTAATCCTCAATCTCTTGAATGGCCTCGTTTACGCCGCTGATGATAAGATCCTGAAGCATTTCGATATCGTCCTTGTCAACGACCTCGGGCTTGAGCGTGACCGACTTCAGCTTCTTGTCGCCCGTCATTACGAGCTCCAGCACACCGCCACCTACCTGCTTGGTAAACTCCTTCTGCTCCAGCTCATCCTGAACGCGGGTGATATCCTCCTGCATTTTCTGAGCCTTTCTTACCATCTGATTCATATTGGCGTTAGAGCCCTGATATTCCTTAGGAAGTCTTGATTTCATAATGATCTCCTCTCAATTTTATGTTAATATTATTGTTTTTTGACATTTACCTCAACACCGAGCTTGCGCGCCGTGTTAAGAAACTTTTCGATATCGGAGAGTCCGCTCTCGTCGTTGTCCTCGGACTTCTCCGCCTCGATACTCACACGCACCGCAAATCCCAACACCTCGGATATCTCACTCTCGACACGTATAAGCTCGTCGCCCTTTACGTTTTCTACCAACATTCTGTTGGACGAGCGTATCACCAGCCGACCGTCCTTTGTGCGCACAGTAGAACCCTGCAGCATTGCTCCGACGGCAAGGTCGATATCCGACATTTTTGCGACGGCCGCCGCCCATTCCCCGGGAGTGACCTCGCGTATCCGCTCGGAAGCCTTATCCGTATGCTTTTCCTGCACCTTTTCCGCCGCCTTTTCGGGAACAATGGGTGTTTTGACTGCGGTCTCGGGCGACGGTATAGGATACTCGTCGTCAAGAGGCGGAGCGTCGTCATCGGTAAACGGCGGCGGCTCCTCAATAGCCGATACCGGCAGAGCGTCACTAACGGGAGCGCTAAGCGGTACATCGGTTTTGGCCGGTTCCTGCATACTTGGGGGAACAGGGGATTCCGCCAGCTTGACCGTTTCCTCGAGAAGGGCACGGGTCTTACGCTCCGTATGCGACATCTCCTCAACGGGTCTCAGCGCGGGCTTCTCGACCGGCGTTTCCTTTATCTCAAACACAGGCGCAGACACAGGAACGGGAGCCTTCGATACCGTGCTCTCAGCGCGGATATCCGCACCCATACACATTTTGACAAAACACATCTCGGCAAGCGTCTTGCGCTGTTTTACCTTTCCGATACCGTCTGCGCACTGCTGTAACAGCGTCAGACAGCGTAATATATACTCGATCGAATACATATCCGCGATACGCGCCAACTCTCCGTATTCGTCGGGAAGCGCTGTCAGCAGCTCCTTGTCGTCCGGCGCGGTCTTATACAACATAAGATCGCGGAACTGCCCCGATAGCTCGTCCACGATAAGCGCAATATCCTTTGAGCCTTTATGCAGCTCACCCAGCAGACGTATACAGCCCGCGGTATCCTTGCGCGCGATCATCTCCGAAAATGCGAACAAATGCTTTCTGTCAGCAACGCCCGCGCACGCTCGAACCGTTTCCGACGTAATATGCGTATCCGCCGAAATACAACGGTCAAGTATTGACAGCGCGTCTCTCATTCCGCCGTCCGACAACCGCGAGATAAACTCCGCCGCGTCGCGCTCCAATGAAACGCCCTCTTTTTCCGCAACAGCAAGCAGTCTCTCCGCACTGTCCGAAATATCCACGCGCCGAAATTCAAAGCGCTGACATCTTGAAGAAATAGTCGCGGGAACTTTATGCAGTTCGGTCGTCGCCAAAATGAACTTTACATGAGGCGGAGGCTCTTCAAGCGTTTTCAGCAGCGCGTTAAATGCAGCGACCGACAGCATATGAACCTCGTCAATAATATAAACGCGGTACTTACAGCTCACCGGCGTGTACGCAACCTCATCTCGGAGCTGCCGCACGTCGTCTACGCCGTTGTTTGATGCCGCGTCCATTTCGACAATATCCGTTGTAGTGCCGTCCATGATCTCCCTGCACCGCTCGCACTCAAGACAAGGACTGCCGTCTTTTGGATCGAGGCAGTTGACTGCCATAGCGAGTATCTTTGCACAGGTGGTCTTGCCAGTTCCGCGCGATCCCGTAAACAGATACGCATGCCCCGCCGAACCGTTGATTATCTGGTTTTTGAGCGTTGTCGTGATATGCTCCTGAGAAATAACGTCATCGAACGTTCTCGGACGATATTTTCTGTATAACGCAAGATACAAACGCTCACCTCCGATAACAAAACGCTCTCGATTATGGGAACAGACTGACTGCGGCACACAGGGAAATCCGCTTAATGCTGCTCGGGTCACCGCCTGACATGGTTCACAGCACCCTGTTGCACAGGGTCTGCCCCCATAATCGAAAGCATTTTTTCAATATCTCATAATATTATACAACATTTCTCCGAAAAAATCAAGGGGGTTTTGGACTTTTTTATCAATGACGGCAAATGGATTTTTTGTGAACTCGTGCGAAGTATTGTTTGGTGCAGCTGCGGGTCTGCTTTTGTTCGTTGATTGCCATTCGTTACATTATGTTTATTAGTGTTATCACACAAAAAACATTATATAATGAAGGTCGGTCAACCTAACGAAAAAGCAAGCCCGCTGCTACACTGAATTCTAATTTAATTTATCCTTCTCTATCAACAGCTCTACCGCACGTATAGCGCACTTTATGCCGCGGGTGGAATCGTCGGTGATATTATCCGGCATATCCCGCTTGGAGCGCTCGGCGTTCCATAGCGCTGTCAATACGCCGCCGCAGCGTATCTTCTTCGGGAATACGCTCCTCACCAAACCTACCGCATAGATCGCCGCGCACTCCATTTCCGACGTCAGACAGCCGCACTTGAAATAGCTGTCCCAACGCGACTTGATATTCTCGCCGACCGCCGACCCGTCGGGATTGACCTCGCCGTAAAAGCTGTCCTTGGAATGTACCACTCCGACATGGTAACGATTGCCCGGCTCCGCGCCCGAAAGCTCCTTGGCCGCGTCCGCGAGCGCAGTCGTGACCGCGAAATCCGCTACCGACGGATACCCCTGCGGCAGATACTCGTAGCTCGTGCCCTCCGCGCGGATAGCCGCCTCGGCGATTATCAGATCGCCGCCAAACACCGACAGGTCGATACCGCCGCTCGTTCCAACGCGGATAAACGTGTCCGCGCCGCTGTCGATAAGCTCCTCGACCGCGATAGCCGCCGACGGACCGCCTATGCCCGTCGAGCACACGCTGACCTTCTCGCCGTTCAGATATCCCGAGTAGATGTTGTATTCGCGGTTCTGAGCGATCTGTACAGCATTATCCAGATACGCCGCTATCTTCGGAACGCGCCCCGGGTCGCCCGGGAGAATGACATATCTCCCAACATCGCCGTTCTTTATTTTAAGATGAAACCGTTCGTTTTCGTTCATTATAGTAGCCATATTAACTCCTTATTTAAAAAGCTCCGCAATTTCGCCAAGCTGCGCTCGGTCGATAACGGCTCTCTTCGCTCCGTTCGCCTTTGCTCTGCTTACCGCATACCGAAACATTGCTCTTCCTTTGATTATAATATTATTACCGCCGACAATTACAAAGTATTTCCATGTCATGGTCATAGAAATAATCGGGCGGCTCATCAGTTTGTATCCTCATCCACCCGAACCGCCTGCACAGCAGCGCCGTGAAATTGTCGTTTTCCCTATCGTACAGCTTTTCAAACTCAGCGAGCTGCCGTTTGAGATCAGCCATACCGCAAGACATGCCCGTCAGCAAAACATCGCCCTTGTGATATTCAATTTCAATGATTATCGTTTTCGCTCTCAAACAGCCCCTTCATTTCTCCGATAAAATCATCGTCGTATATCTTGGGATAGAATCCGAAAACCAGATCGTAAAACTGCTTGTCGGACAGCGACTCGAACTCCCCGAAAAGAAAGCTCGGATAGCTCTTCATAGCGTCGCACATTGCCTTGACCCTGTTTATCTGCCCCTCAACCGCTTTGGCGCATATCTTGTCGTTGCCGAGAATAAAGGCGGGAATATGCTTTACCGCCTTGTCAAAGTCGTAATCGGGAGCGGGATATATCTTCGCGAAATACAGCTTTACCTCGTTGTAAAATGTCCTGTTTTTGGACTTGATATCACGCCTGAGCCTGCCGAGCAGCTTAGAGATCGGCTTCTTCGGGTCGTTGATATGAGACAGCACTGCCGACAAGCCGTCCAGCAGCGCGGGCAGATTTTCCATGCCCTTGTCGTCGCGGATAGCCAGATACGCCTCGCGCGAGATCAGCAGTACGCGTCCGAGCGCGTTTTTCTCCGAGACCGCCATGATCACTCCCCCTGTAAAAATCCCCCGCTCCGAACGGAACGGGGGACGATACCCGATCAATCCTCGGGAACAAGCACCGCGTAATTGCCCTCGTTGCGCTTGTAAACAACGTTGACAGCGCCCGTCTCGGCATTCTTAAACATAAAGAAAGTATGATCCAGCAGGTTCATCTGCAAAATAGCCTCCTCAACCGACATCGGGCGGAGCCGGAAGGTCTTTTCTCTGATGACCTCGTAGGTATCCTCCTCGACCTCCGGAGCAAGCCCCGCGAACGCGTCCGCGCGCAGGTTCTTTTCAATCTTGGTCTTCTGCTTTCTGATCTGACGGATAATACGGTCGATAGTAACGTCGAGCGCGTCGTTCTTATCCTTTGCGGTCTGCTCCGCACGGCAGATCATGCCGTTATATTTTACGGTAAGCTCAAGTATGATCATATCGCGGCGTTCTGCCAAGGTGATCTTAGCCTCCGCCTCCTCTGGGAAAAATCTGTCCAGCTTTGCGTTAAGCTTCTGCTCCGCGTAGTCGGTGAACGACTGCGAAATGTTGAGCTTCTTTGCGGTAATTGTAACCTTCATGCAACTCATTCCTTCCGTTAGTTAAAGTGAGGCGGACCGCCTCTTAATATATTTTAGCATATTATTATAATTTTTTCAAGTATCACAAATAAATTTTAGATAACTTTCACAAATTCAACTGTAAAAATATGTTACATAAGAGGATTTTTTTGCCTAAAATTTAACGAATTCCGCCAGCCTGTGTCGAAAAACGGCATAGCGGTCAAACCCCGCCGCCTCGAGAGCCGCCTGCGCCTTATCGAAGTCGGCAGCGACGCGCATTCTGTCGTGAGCGTCCGAGCCGACGGTAACGATCTCACCGCCAAGCTCCTTGTAACGTCGCAATATGAATGCGTTCGGGTGAGGGTATCCCATTCTGCTCGCTATCCCCGCCGTGTTCACTTCAATTCCCTTGCCGAGCGATACCAACGCTTTAAGTAGCTCGTCGATTATTTCCCGATAGTCAAGCGGCTCATAGCGCTTTTCGGGCGAGTATCTTACAACATAGTCAAGATGTCCGTACACATCAAAGTTATCAAACGCGCGGACGTTCGCGAGAATACTCTCAAAATAACTTAAAATACCGTTTTTACTGCCGAGCTCTTCAAAATACTCTGGATAATACGGGTCTTTTCCGTCGACAAGGTGCGACGAGCCTATGATAAAATCCAAATCCCACGCTGCTGCGAACTCGTTCAGCCGCGGCGCGAGGTAGTCCATCAGCCCAAGCTCCACTCCAAACAGCACCTCTACCCTATCCGAAAGCTCCGCCTTGACGCGCATGAGCTCATCATGGTACGCGGCGGTATCAAGCTGAAACTCGCCGCAGGGGTAGTCGTAGTCCAGATGCTCGGTAAGGCATATCGTCCGCAAGCCCTTTTCGGCGGCGGCTTTCGCCATTTTCATCATCGATTCGGTGCTGTCGGTCGAGAATGACGAATGTGTATGCATATCGGCGATTATCATATAGCATCCCCTTTTACCAAAAATTACTGTAAATATTGTAACATATTTTCAAGAATTTTGCAACGGTATTTTCAAATAATAGTCATGAAAGGAAGTGCATTTTTATGGACAACTACATCTGCCCGTGCGGCTATGTATACAGCGAGGAGCGCGGCTGCCCGTCTATGGGCATAGCCGCGGGAACGAAGTTTGAGGACCTTCCCGACGATTGGGTCTGTCCCGTCTGCGGACTTACCAAGGACAACTTCGGCTCGCGCAACGACGTCATCAACGCTGTTAAATAAACGAATATCCGCTCCGTTAGGAGCGGATATTTTTTACCTTAAAATCGCGAAATAATCCCTATATTCCGCATAGCTTGCCTTGTGATTAAGCGCAAAATATTCCTCGCCGATGTCAAAATACCTGTAACAAATGCCGCCGTTCTCATAAACTCCATCACGGCGAAGATAACAGTACGAATTCCAGCCCGAATCCACCCAAATGACGCGCCCGTCTATCTCCGCGAAATTCCATTCGTGATACTCACTGTCATTATCGGTCACGAACATCCGCCCGCCGTTAAGCGCCGCGCCGTGTACGTTCCAACACTTTATCCCCTGCGCGGCGCAGAGAGCCGAGGTCATATTGGAGTAGCCCCCGCATACGCTGCTGTGCTTGTCCAGCATATACTTCAGCGACAGCGTTTCCGCGGGTACGCCCTTGTCATAGGCGGGGGAATCATAATAAATATTCGCCGATACCCACCGCGATATTGCGCGTAATTTGTCGTAATCGCTGTTGAGACCCGCGCATATCTCATCCGACAGTGCCTGTATCTCTTCGAGTACTTTACGTATCTCGTCGGGCTTTCCTCCCTTTACAATATACTCCGCCACCTGATTTTGCGGCTGCTCTATCGCGTTCTCCACTGCTTTTCTGTTATTTTCCGCAATATCGGAAAGATCCCAAAGTTCAAAGCCGTGCTGAGTAACTTCAAGCATAATCTCATCATTATGACCGTCCTCGTATACCAGCGTGACGGTAAGATACCCGCTTTGCGGCTCGGTCAGCACGATCTCCGCGGAAAAACCGTCCTTGTCGGAATTCAGGTCGAATTCCGCGCCGCGCGGGAACACGGACATATGGTCGATCGGGCTGTCCGCAGTTTTGCCGCTGATAATCGCGGTATTGCCTCTCAGCTCGACCGTCTTTTCGTTTATGGGATCGTGCGAAAGTGTCAGCGAGCTGACTTCGGAAGGAGCGGATATAGGCTCGCTTGTCTCAACTACGGAAGCCGGCTCGTAAGTGTCTGACTTCGTCTCGGTACTTGCCGTGGTATTATCGGGCTTGGAAACGCTCTGCGTACTTGACGAATAACGAGAGCTTCCCGACCCGCTGTCGGGAAACACGAACGACGGCATATCGGGCACACCGCCTCCGCACCCCGCAAGCAGTAAAGCCGCGGTACATATTGAAATCATTGAAATAGATTTTTTAATGGAAAACACCTCGCTATCTCAAGCGTTATGTATTCATTGTACACCAAACCGCCGAGATTGTCAAGCGTTCTCTATTTTTTGGCAAGCACCGTGACCAGTCCGTTTGCCTCCGAGGATGAGATATCCGCGCCGATGATCTCGCCGTCGATGACCAGTAAATTAGCGCATATCGGCACTACGGGATCGGCGCCGTCGAAATTGGTTATCTCATATGTATACTTTTTCGCGAAGCAGGCGCGGTACTTCATCAGATCGAAGCCCTGTTCTTTCTGAAGCGCATTGTACTGCGTATACGCCTCGTCGAAGCGCGAAGGGATACGAACCTCCTCCACACTTGACGGCACGGGTGCGGCATTCCAGCCGAACGTCTCTATATACTGCACGCGCTCCTCGTTGGTAGCGCCGGAAATATGTGCTCCTCCGCCCGACGACAGCTTGAATATACACCATATCCCCGCAAGCACTATCAGGAGCACTCCCAACGTAAGGCTTCTGCTTCGACGCGGCTTCTTTCCCGCCATACTATCCCTCCGCTTTAAAATGTATTTGATATTATTGTCCGTGACCGTAACTATTATATGCGGATAATTTCACAGAAAATACAATATATTGTGCCAATATTACCAAAATCTTTTGCGTGTCTTTGTGGGATATGCCGAAAATTCGGCTCTATCATTGACACCAAAGCAAATTCAGTCGTTTTTTTGTGCAATGTGCCAATTAACGCGGCGGATTTTACAGTAGAATTTGTAAACGTTAGTGAAAGTATATAAACGAATTCAAAAATATTTGTTGGTTTAGGCTCTTTATTTTTTGGTTTGGTTTTGGTATTATATTATTAGCGAAATATTAACTTTTATTTTGTTACATTTACATTAGTAGGAGGTTATATAAATGGCAAGTTTATCGGCAAGAGGCATTTATAAGCGTTATGCGGGCGGCGTTGTAGCCGTTTCGGACTTCACCATGAACATCAAGGACAAGGAGTTTATCGTACTGGTAGGTCCTTCCGGATGCGGTAAGTCCACCACCCTGCGTATGATCGCGGGCTTGGAGGAGATCTCCGAGGGCGAGCTGTTCATCGGCGACCGTCTTGTAAACGATGTTGCTCCTAAGGACAGAGATATCGCGATGGTTTTCCAGAACTACGCTTTGTATCCTCATATGACAGTATTTGACAATATGGCGTTCGGTCTGAAGCTCCGTAAGGTTCCCAAGGACGAGATCAAGAAGCTCGTTGAGGAAGCTGCTAAGATCCTCGACATCGCTCACCTGCTCGACAGAAAGCCGAAGGCTCTCTCCGGCGGTCAGAGACAGCGTGTTGCACTGGGTCGTGCGATCGTTCGTGATCCTCAGGTATTCCTTCTCGACGAGCCGCTGTCCAACCTGGACGCTAAGCTGCGTGCACAGATGAGAACCGAGCTTTCCAAGCTGCACAAGAAATTGGGTACTACGTTTATCTATGTAACGCATGACCAGACAGAGGCTATGACGATGGGTGACAGAATCGTCGTTATGAAGGACGGTTATGTTCAGCAGATCGATTCTCCTATCAATCTGTACGAGCAGCCCGTAAACAAGTTTGTTGCAGGATTTATCGGTTCTCCGCAGATGAACTTCATTAACGCAAAGCTCATTATGCAGGACGGCAAGTACACCGTAGAGTTCGGCTCCGAGGATACCAAGACCGCAAGAGGAAGAAAGTTCTATGTAGAGCTGCCCTCCGCTAAGGCTGATACCGACGCGCTGAAGTACTATGTTGACAAGGAAGTTATCCTTGGTATCCGTCCCGAGAACATTCACGACGAGGAAATGTTCCTGTCCGCTGCTAAGACCGGTATCATTGAGGCTACCGTAGACGTAACCGAAATGCTTGGCGCGGAGACCTATCTGTACCTCACCTGCGAGGGTATGCCGCTTACCGCGCGCGTATCTCCCAGATGTACCGCACGTCCTCAGGACACTATCAGACTTGCTCTCGATCCCAACAAGATCCACCTGTTCGATCCGGGTGACGAGCACAGCCTGCTTAACTAATTAAATTTATAAGCAATTTTGCGGCGCGGCTGTTTTTAGCCGCGCCGTTTTTGGATAATTGCAGCTTACGTTTTGGAATAATGAGGAGATGATATTATTAAGAAATCTATCGCAATAGCTTTACTTATAATTGGCGGACTTGCCACTGCTTTCGGCGCTTCACTTTTTGGTATATTTTTATTCTTTACGCTTATGGAGGGCGGACTGCTTATCGGTATTGCGGCAGTCATGGGTATTGCTTTCGGAGCCGACCGTCTGCGCATACGGTTTAGGCGGAAATACGGTGTGAATGCCGCGTGGTTCTTTCTGTGCGCTTATGCTCCGTCAATAGTAGGCTCGGGAGTGCTTTTTGCCGCGGTAATATACCCTGACTCAATAGGATTGGGCGAACTCATAATAGCGTTATCCTGCATCATAGCCTCGGGAGCGTTCGCAGCGGCAGGCGGTATATGGCTGGGAATCTCGACGATCATCGAAAGAAAACGCGCGGGACTTTCGTCATTCGCCAAGCCCGCGGCTGTCGTAATGCTTTTACTCGGCGGAGCGGTGCTCTGGACGGCGTTGTTTTTCGGGCTGCAATTTCTGTGGATAGGAACAAGGAGCGTAATACCGTCCGTACTTATATTGATCGGCGTTACGTTCGGGGTTGATCTGCTCGGACTCGTTTTCAAAAAGCAATTCGGTATCGGTGCGCCCGTGTACTGCCTTTGCGCGTATTTTCCCGCGCTCCTTTGGAAGATATTCGCGTTTATCGTGTATTTTATGAGACTTTCCGCGGACAGGAAATACGGCTTCCCCACCGCTGACGACAACGCGTTTTTACTGATGTATCAACCGACAGAAGCGGCGGCAGTTCTGGTCTGCGCCGTTGTATGGTTCGCGGTATTGACGGCGATCACACGCAGAAAGGAGAGCAGCGTATGAAAAAATCGTTGGCTGTCGTTTTGCTTGTTGTCCTCTCACTCATAGGGTATTCGGCAGCGGTGATTTTGTCGTTCGGCTCGGCGTGGTATTCTGTTATTTCGGCTGGTAATATCGTAAGCAAATATTGTTTGCGGCTGCTTTGCCATCCCCGACGATATTTGTATATCGTCTTTTCCGAGATCGTTACGACTTTACCATGAGAAGATTTTTCTTTGCACTTTGTATTCCTCCATATGCGGGGAGTATCATCCTTTCGATCGTTCTTATCGTGATCGGAATGTTTACAGGTGGCTGGGGCGGATTAGGTGCTCTTTCGATAGCTATAACCTGGCATTTTGCGGAGATCGGTCTGCTGGTCTGCACGAGCATCTGGATAGCGGCTCTTAACGCCGTTGATCGCATACGCCGATACAACGTAAAAAAGATAGTTTCGCCGATCATTCTGACGCTTTGCGCCGCGGTTGTTGGCAGCGGCATATACAGGGTGAATACATTCTTTCCGTTTTTGAAGATAAATTCGGCAAACGTCAACACCGCGGCTATCGTCACCGCGCTGATAACGGCTGTTCCGATAAGCGTCGGACTGGCCGCGCTGGTGCGGTTTTACAAAAACAAATATTCGCTGAACCCGCTGCTGTGTATGCTCTGTATGTTTCTGCCAACCATTTTGATATCAGGCGCGACGCTTGCTAACGCATATTTTGGCGGCGGCGAATATTACAGATACTTGAATGAGTTTTATGCTTCAAGCCAAAACCTTATCGGCATAACGGCAATTTTCTCGGTAACTGTGGTATTGTACGCGGTTTTTTCCGCTATACGCCGCAGACAGTGGTAAAAATGCAGGATCGTTGTACTTTCAATGGAGGTGCGCTGTGAAAAAAACTTTAATAATAACCGCTGCAATAATTGGCGGAGATTTGTGCAATGTGCTGATCTGCGTTATCGCGCTGTTGGTATGGAACTTCAATCCGGGGATATGCATTCTCGTGCTGACTGCGGTCATACTCGGATTTTGCGCGCTGCTGAATACTGTGACTAAGAAGACGCGAAAAATCGGCGTGAAAAGGGGCGTTTTTCTCGCGTGTGTTCAAGTGCCGATCACCGTGTTCGCTATCGTTTTTTTCGTGTCGAACTATCTCGATTATAAAAATTACAAGCCCTCCAACGATATGTGGGCGGGTCTTAGGACGCTGTGGACGGGAATATTTTACGGTATATCGAGATTTTTTCTTATTATCGTTTCGATAACGACCGTATGCGCCATCTGCTCGGCGGTTATCTTATATTTAAATGAAAAGAGCCGCACAAAATAACATTTTTTCGGATTTTCCGATCGGGGAGATGATCTTATGAGAAAACCTTTGGCGATAGCTCTGCTGATTATCGGCGGCGCGGCGCTGAGGATCGTATTGTCAGCTGTTACATTACAGAATAAAGAAAGGACAACAACAAAATGAACCCAAGAATTGAACAGCTTATCAAAAACATTGAAAATGTAATTATCGGCAAGCACGACGTTATCATGAAGATAATCTGCGCCATGATAGCGGGCGGTCACGTGCTTATCGAGGACGTGCCCGGGGTGGGCAAGACCCTGCTCGCGGAAACGTTGGCGAAATCCGTTTCGGGAACGTTCGGACGCATTCAGTTTACGCCCGATCTTATGCCGTCGGACGTTATCGGATACACGGTGATCGATCAGAAAACGGGAGCCGCGGAGTACCGCGCGGGCGCGGCGATGTGCAACTTCCTGCTCGCGGACGAGATCAACCGCACCTCGCCGAAGGTGCAGTCCTCGCTGCTGGAGGCAATGGAGGAGCTTCAGATTTCCGTCGACGGTATCACTCACAAGTTGCCCGTGCCGTTTATGACACTCGCGACTCAGAACCCTATCGAGACCTACGGAACGTATCATCTTCCCGAGGCGCAGCTTGACCGCTTTTTAATGCGCATTTCGATAGGCTATCCCGACCGCGCCGCGGAATTGCAGATGCTGGAGAAAATGCCGCATAATATTGAGGTACAGCCCGTGATGTCGCTAGAGGAGATTGTTTCTCTTCGCGAAATGTCGTCGCGCGTTTCCGTGTCGGAGCAGGTAAAGGCGTATATCCTGATGATTGTCGGCGCTACACGAAACAAGCAGGAGATAAAGCTCGGCGCGTCTCCGAGAGCGTCTATCGCACTGTACAGAGCGGCGCAGGCTATGGCGCTGATAAGCAACCGCGCGTTCGCTACCCCCGACGACGTGAAGTCAATGGCGCCGTCAGTGCTCGGTCACAGAGTTATCCTCGCGGCGGGTCAGAGCGATTATCTGTCCTCCGATGAGATCATTCGAAAAATTCTTATGGAAACGGTCGTACCCATTTAGAGGTGAAATATGGATAAAATGCAGCTTTTGAAATCGGTTATCGGCACATTGGGAATTTATTTGATCTTTTCGGTTTTCACGGTAATATTTTATCTATTCCTCCCGTATCATGGCGATCCGGGTATCGGCGGGCTGGCAAATGTTTCTCACATGATATTCTACTATACCGTATGCTTGCCGCTGTGCGGTATCGCGGGAGCTCTGCTGTTCAAGGGGAAAATACCGATGTGGCTTTGGACGGCGGCAACGGTACTGTTTACCGCGGCAATGACGTTTATCACCGGAGGAAACACAAGCGATCTCCTGTTCAACGTTGCGATAGTGCTGCCTTTTACGCTTATTCCGTTTTGTATCGTCAAGCTGTGTTTTTATGTTTGTGAGAATGCGAAAAAGCAATGAACGTAAATTGTTGAGCAGCAGAATTTTTTATACCAAAACGGGCGCTGTTAAGTTACAGCGCCCGTTAATGTTTATACCTCGGTAAACGCGTCCTTGCCGAGACCGCAGGTCGGACAGGTCCAGTCGTCGGGGATATCCTCAAACTTGGTTCCCGCCGCGATACCGTTGTCGGGATCGCCGACAGCCTCGTCGTAAACATAGCCGCAGGGGCATTCGTACTTCTTCATTGGCAAAAACTCCTTTCCTTTTTTATAAATTATAGCACTGTTTTATTACTTTGTCAAGCCGAAATTTCGGCGTTTTTGTTCTTTTTCGGTATAAAAATGATTGCCGCTATTACGATTACCATTACTATTGTTTCGGAAAGGCTGCCCTCGAGACCGAACACTCCGCCCGTCCACAAGTCCATATTCTCGGCGAGCTCAAATCTGAATACCGAACCGCCCGCGTCCATTCCGCTTACGGGCAGTCCGTAGAAGTTGCCCTGAACCAAATTCCAGACAGAGTGCGCCGCGCAGCATACGAACAGGCTGTCGAAACGGATAGCCAGCACTGCGAACATAATTCCCGTAAGGGTAAGGTTCACCAGAACGATAAGGTTGAAGCCCGCGTTCATGAGGTGCATAAGCGAAAAGAACAAGGAGCTTATCAGCACCGCCGCCCACAGCGGCAACTTATTCGACAGCGACGACATGAAGTAGCCGCGGCAGATTATCTCCTCCTCCGCGCCCTGAATAAGCCAACCCACACACATAAGCGCGAACATCACGCCGTTGTTCAGATCGGTGCCGACATATTTAACCGCGCCGAACGCGTAAGAGAGCAGCAGCGTCGCTGTGAACATCGCGAACCCCGTGACAAGTCCTATCAGGTACTTTACCACACAGCCCTTCTTGACAAAGCCCATACTGTTCAGGCTGCGGCGCTCGACAAAGCGGCAGTATATAATGACGATCGCCGCGGGCAAGAGCGTTGACAGCAGCTGCGCTATCAGCACCTCTCCCGTAGGGTTAAGCGTCATCTCACCGAACGCACGGGTTATCTCCTCGGTGCCCTCAATGCTCTTGTCCATGACGATCTTAACAAAGATAACCGCGTAAATAACTATTGCCTGCGGCGTCTGCGCCACGCTGAAGACCAGCACGAATAGAATGATATGAAGCCACCATGGCGGCTGAAACTTCGCCTGCTTTGCGCCGTCGGTAAAGTGTGCTCCCGAAAAAATAGTCTGCAATTTCATAACATTACCTCCTGTATATAATGTATATGTTATATATGTACATTATATACGATATGCATATATTTGTCAAGCGGTTTTTTGAAAATATTTTTAAAAAATTTTGCCCTGTATTTCAAGGGCAAATTTCGTTATTTTTCATCATTGCCGCCGACTATCCGCGCGAGCTGTGAAAGTATGCTGCTCCGCGCGTCCACGGTGACCTCGCCGACGTTGCCGAAAATCTTCTCTATGTACTCCAGCTCTTTAAGACGGCGGAGCGTGGCGTTTTCGTCCATGAGCTTGGCGGTGTTCAGCAGACTGCGCGTACTCGCCACCTCCTCGCGGCGCGTGATGACGTTCGCCTGCGCGCGTTTTTCCGCGGCGAGGACGCTGTTCATTATCGCGGCTATCTCGCCCGGAAGAATGACGTCTTTGATACCCGCCGAGAGAATTTCAACGTACATTCCCTCTGTGCGCTTTTTCAGCTCCTCAAGTATCTCAGCTCCAATATTTTCGCGGTCGGACAGAAGCTCGTCCATTGTCTTGCCGCCGAGATAGTCACGCAGTGCAAGCTGTGCGGCGGTGTACAGAATGGTATCGAATTCATTGTACTCCTCGGCGATCTTCTTATAGTCGGTGATCCTCCAGTTAGCGGTAAAGTTGACGCGAACGCCCACCTTGTCCTTGGTGAGTATCTCCTGACCGTTTATCATTATCGTCTGCACACGCATATCGTAAATTCTTGCCGTAACCTTGACCGCGCCGTTCCAGTAAAAAAAACGACCCTCGTTAAGATATTCGGAGGTTTTTCCATTATACCCAACGACCGCCTTGCACTGGGCGGGAACGTTTATCTCGGTGACATACGCCGCGCCGAGACCACCGAGAACGGTAGTCGCAACGTCAGTGATCTTCGGCTCATCGGTGGAGTAAACCTTGAACTCGTGCTCGCCCTGCTCGCTCCAGAACGCATGGCGACCCGCTGTAAGTGCGCCCTCAAAGCAGCCGTCCACATAATGCAGACAGATCTCGCCGTTCTTCACCGTGACCTCTGTCGTCAAGCCCCTTGCGCCCGTACATTCGAGCAGTCTCGACAGCGGACAGCCCAACGGTGCTATCTCATTGCCGACAGGCAGCACCTCGATAGTCTTTCCGCCGAACGCGTAATATTTCCCCGCGCCGAGTATTTTCAAAAGTACGCCGTTCTGAAACAGCAGCCCCTTTTGACTTTCGTTGATCATTACTTTCATTTTGGTCGTCCTTTCAATCGTTGCTGTCTTCCAGTATCGACGGAGCCTGTTCGTTCGCCTTTTGAACCCGCTTGTCTATCCATTTCGGCAGGTTTATCAGCAGCATGATGACGATAGTCATCACCGTGATAAACAGGCACGGCATATACAATCCCATAAGACCGTTCTCCTGCTGATCGCGGAATATTTTCAGATATGCAAAATGAGTAACGAACGTTCCGACAGCGGCGATAATATGTATCGTGGCAGCTATCCTTGAATGTCCGAGCATTAAAATAAACAGCCCGATAATATACAGAGCCGACGTAACTATCCAGTATATCGACGACGGATCCGCCGACACGTCTTGAATATCCAGCCCGCGTATCACCAATGGTCCGAAAATGCCGAGCACCACTCCGAAAATCGTGGTCATTATCAGCTCGAGAACCTTTAGTATTATCACAGCGACACGAGCCGCGCCTTCGCCCTGATCCCGCACGAAAAAGAAAAAGCTCTCCTTTTCTTCCTTTTTTTGTGAGGGTATTTTGCTGTTAAGCTTTACGTTTTTTCCCATTTTTACTCCTTTATCTAAAGGCAAAGCTGCGCACTTTGCCCTCTCTTTTATGCCTTATCACTACCGTTGCGATAGCCCCAGCGGTCTATCCCCGCGCGGCGCATTGCTCCGAATATCCGCATTTTCACTCCCCTGTTCTCGTGCTCGAGACGGGCTAAGAGCTCCTTTGTGGTCTGCCGCGAGGTGGTCTTGTCAGCGGGGCATTTCGACTTGACTATCTCGAAATCATTTCTCCGAGCGCACGACATCACGGCGCTTTCGGGAGCGAACACCAACGGACGTATCAGCGTGATATCCTTCCGTGAAAGATACGATATCGGCGCGAAGCACCCGATCCTCCCCTCGTTGAATAGGTTCATCATAAACGTTTCGACAGCGTCATCGTTATTGTGACCGAGCGCTATCTTATTGCAGCCGAGCTCCTTTGCCGCATCGTGCAGCGCCCCACGGCGCATCTTCGCGCACAGCGAGCACGGATTCGGCTCCTTGCGGATATCGAAAACGATCTCTCCGATATCGGTCTTTATCAGGTGGAACTCCACGTCAAGCTCCCTGCACAGCCGCTCGACGGGCGAATAGTCGGTCTCGACACCGCCAAAACGCGGATCGAGAGTTATCGCCGTTACCTCGTATTTCTTTTCGTAGAACCTGCGCATTTTTGCCAGTCCCGCCAGCAGCACAAGACTGTCCTTTCCGCCCGATACGCCGACGGCTATTTTGTCGCCGTCCTCGATCAGGTCAAATTCCTGACAGGCGCGGCGTATGTATCCGAGAATTTTCTGCATCGTTATGCCTCCGTGCAGACCCTTTCCGAGCCTACTCTACTATTATATAGCATTTTGTCCGTAAAGTCAATATCTGCATTTGTAATAATTTTGTAACTATTTGTAACCGCTTTGTAATTGCTTTTGAAAAAACAATATGGTATAATAAGGTAAAACAAGGAGGATATTATGAAAAAGCTTCCACATTCCGTTCTTATATTCGGATTTGTCGATATTTTGTTTTTCTTTCCCATAATATGGCTTATAGCGTCGGTACTTTGCGGCATAAGCTTTGTTAATACTCCCCCGTTTGCCGAACCTCCGCGAAAACGCAAGGCACAGACTTCACGCCCCTGAACATTGACGAAAACGGAAACGTTCTCGGCGTTACCAAAGCCGCCCGAATTCGTTGAGGAAACAACGGCACGCCGCGGCTTGCGGCGAAAGGAGCATATCATGAACAACATACCGTATACCGGAATTATTTATATTCTCGCTGTAAGCATAATATTGGTAATACCCGCCGCAATTTTCGGACTGTGCTCGCTTTTTGATTTCAAGCCAATGAGCGGCGAGAATAATCCTATGGCGCTCGGTTTATCCTTTAAAAACGCTCCCGAGGGAACTGTCCGTATCGAGCCGCTCGTCAAATCGGAAAACGGCGAATACGTAAGCATTTCCGCATACTGCGAGGAGCTCGGCGACACTTATATGCGGCTGTCGAGAGACGAAACTCCCGAGGAGCTGCAAAAGCGCCTTGGGGCGTTCAAGGCAGCGTATATTGACGAAAACGGAAACGTCCTCGGAATTACCGAGACCGCGCGTATGAAATACGGCGACTCCAATCCGCGCGAGCTTTCCGCTGACGGCAACGCGCTTACATTCACCACGGGCAGTATTGCCGATTGGCAGATGGCGGTGATCCTTATCGCGTTTCTTCTTGAACCGTTGGCAGTTTTTATACTTATTGTGATGATCATTTTGGCGATCATCAACTCCGTTTCCGAGAAGATCACCGAAAGTAAAAACTCATAATAAAACCCCGTCGGAGCGCCCGACGGGGTTTTATAATATTACGGTTTAGTGCCGAAGATCACATTTCCGTCGCTTATTATGCAAAGCCGCTCCGCGTTTCCCGCCGAGAAGTCGTTGCCGAGATCGAACTCCGTCCAGTCGTCGGGGGTAATGCGTATCTGCGCCGTGAGCGTATCGCCCGCGGCAAGCGTTCCGACGCCGAATTTGACCGCGCATTTCGTGTCGCAGTTATCGCCCGACGCGGACGAAAACTCGCCCTTAACGCTTTCGGTGAGCGCCGTGTAGCCGCTGCCCGAGGTTGCCGCATGGTCGCACCAGAAGTTTAGTCCGCTCTTGCCGTCCGCGGTGAAGAAGTAATCTATCTCGAGCGACGACAGGTCGATAGCCGTGCCCGTGCCATTCTGTAATTCGATCGTAAACTGTATCGTGTTGCCGTTTCCGCTCGACTGCTGTTGATTTACGGTAACGCGCAGGCCGCCCTTGTCCGCGACGGGATCAGACGGGGGAGTATTCGTTGACTGCTGAGAGCTTTGCCGACTGCTTGACGAGCTTGGCGTATTCGGAGCGTCGGATGGCTTTACAAGTCCCGCGCTCTCGCCGTTAGGCTCTGTACCGAAAACAAGTTTGCCGCCCTCGTACAGCGCGAGCGAATTCGCGCGGACAAGCTCCGAGCCGTTAGTGCCGACAAGCTCCGCGAACGATGGATCGTTATCGGGAGACCAACCGCCCGCCGCCATTCTGAACTGCACTTCCTTTTTATACGCGCTCTGTCCGCCGGGATAAATTTTACTTCCGCCGAAGTCAATGCTGACGTAATAGATTCCGTTTTCCTTATCCCATTCGTACAGTCCGCCAAACGCCGCGCCCTCGGCGTAGTTGAGCGAGACCGTGACCGCCGACGGGTCGGAAAGCTCCGACAGATCAACGAAATAACGCAGCTCAAGATCGTCCGCAACTCTCGCGGGCCACGCAGACTGATTGTACACCATAGCCTTGATCTCGGTAAAATCGTCGCCGCTCGCGTTAATGCGGTACTCGACATACATCTCCTCGCCGACTTCCTCGACCGCGCCGAAATCGACCAGCGTTTCGCCGCCGTATTTCTTGTACATCTTGGCGAGAGCGCCCGTAAAGCCCGCGTTGTAGTCGTCCGCTACCTCGTTCTTGTTATAGTCTGTAACGGTATCGGTATAGCCGTCCGAAGCGTCGGGACCGCCTACCAGCGCGCCGAAAAGCGTATGGCGGTGATAATTTGGCTCGCTCATATTGTCAGCCCACGATCCCTGCGCGGTGCGGTGATGAGGGTGCTCGGGAGGATTTTCGCCAAAACCCACAACAAAGCTCCGCCCCGTACTGCCGAGCGCATAGTTTATCTGGCTCTCGCAGAAGTCCATGTACGTTTTCGCCTTATCGGATGAGCATTGTCCGCCCTCCGCATAGGATGCCGCGATAAACGCCGCAGTAGTCGCATAGCGCAGACTTCCCCACTGATCTATCCACGCGAGACCCTTTGGCGTATATGTAACGCTTTCTCCGCCGATACCGCACCACCAATCGAGATTTTTCTCGATTTTCTGCTTGAATTTATCCTCGCCTGTTAAATTTGCGAGCAGGCAGACTGCTCCCGTGTACTTGTCGTCCCAGCACATCGTCCACTTGTAGTTGCCGCCGCACTGCGTTTCGTAATCCTTCGCCTTGTCAAGATACGCATTATCGTCCGTTGCGATATACAGCCACATTGCCGCCCATGTAAGCTCGTCGTAAAAACCGCTCCACGAGGTGTAAAAGCCGTTCGCGGCGGTGTAGCCCTCATCGCTTTTGGTATCCTCGGCAAACTTGTACAGCGTCTTGGCGTGCTCCAGACATTCCTCCGCGTAGTCGGTGTCGATATCCTTATAGACCGCCGAACAGGCAGCTAATGCCGCCGCTGCTTCCCCGACGACCGTCGACCCCGGAGAATTCTTGTCGACCTTGAACGACGGACGGTTCATCTGCATTACCTCGCACGCGCCCCACCACACATGATCGGCGTTTCCGTCGCCAACCTGATAATAGTAGATCTCGTCCTCAGGGTGACATTTGATAAGATAGTCGCATATCCACTTGATGTTGCCGAGCGCATAATTGAGCTGTCCGCTCTGCTCATATGCGGATTTGTCCCCGTATACGCTCCACGCGAGCATTGCTGCGGTATACGCCATGGGCAGGTTGAACTTTACGTTGTCGCCCGCATCGTACAGTCCTCCCGTGAGGTCGAGACCGGCATCCACGCCGTCCGTCATTCCGCTGTCGCCGCGCCAGTTTGTACGAGCCGTCGCCTCGTCGATATCGCCGCTCCTTTGCAGCTCGTAAAACAACAGCGATTTCTGGAGCGCCTCGCCGTAATTGAACGCGCCTGTGCCCTTAACGCCCTCGTATCCGCTGCCCGTCGCGGAAAGACCGTTTCCCGACGGACGGAAATTGTCAACCGACGGCGGAACAGAGCCGATGTCGTCCGAGCTGCCGTTATTGCTTGACGACATGCTCTGCGAACTTTCGGAGCTGTTTCCCGCGAAGCTTGCGCTGTCCGAATTTACGGAGCTTTCGGAGCCGCTTGTTTTTTCAATGCCGCCGCTCGAACAGCCGGATATCAGCATTACCGCCGCAAGAATTCCCGCGAACAATCCGCGCTTGTTTTTCATAAAAACCTCCGTTATTGCAAAGCCGCGCGGACATATTCCGCGCGGCGGGCTATTATTCGAATTTATCGTAAAACTGCGTACAGTAGCAGTCGTCGCACCATTTTGAGCGCTGTTTGCTCCTGCACTTACGAAAATATTCCTCGACGCGCGCGAAGTCATCCGCGCAGGTTATTCCTTTGATGTCGAACTTGTATTCATATGAGGTATAACTGCATGGACTGATGAACCCGCTCTCGTTGATAAACCAAAACCACGCTCCCGTATCGCGCTCGGCAACGGGATTTCTCTCGTTCCTCGACGATTTCAGTATTCTGTCAAGATACTTCCCGCTCCCGTGAACAATTAGTCCGCGCTCGGCAAATATCTTTTTCAGCAACGGCAGCCGATTTCGGAATGCCTCCACCTGCTTCTCGGTAAGTCGGTTAGCCTCAAAGAACTCTGGTCTGTCAAAGCCGCCAAGCTGATTGAACGTTACCTCGTCAACTCCCAACCACAACAGATACTCGCAGAACTCCTCAAACTGCGAGATATTGTTCCGCATAAGAATGGTGTTCACCTTGATTTTCAGGTCGCTCATACAGTCGTCGCGCTTTTCAACAAGGGTCTTGATGTTCTTAGACACGGTATCGAAGTGCCCGAAATACTGACGAACCGCATCGTCGCACTCGTTAAATCCATCCAGACTGAACACGAGCTCCGAAAAATTATCCAGAACCGCTTTTTGCAGCTCCTTTTTGTTAAACAACAGTCCGTTTGTGGTGGCGCTCACTCCAATACCGTAACCGTGCAGCTTTTCCGAAAGCGGAACGATATCCTTCCAAAGAAACGGCTCGCCGCCTATCCAGCTTACGAGCATTTCCTCTTCCGTCTGACGGCGGTATTCGCCCAGCACCGTACACATTCTCTCCGCCTCCGTACTGTCCGCGTCGGAGCGAACGCGTTCAACTTTGGTACTGTACGAGCAGAATTTGCACTTCATATTGCAGCTTTGAGTTACTCTCCAGACTATTACTCTGCCCACAGAAAATCACCTCGGCAAGTTTATTTTGCTTGGTCTTTATATCTGTTTACAAACGTCTGTGCTACGGGGATTATCTTTTCGTACTTCGCGTCGCCGCCCTCGACTGCGTTCTTGAAGAAGTTATACAGCTTTCTGCTCGAACTCTGCCCTGCCGCGCGGTGTGCAACATATTCATGAGTAGCCACGAGATCGGGGTTATCCATAATCGCGATAGAAAAGTCAACGAACCTCTGCGCATCGCTGAATTGCAGGAAGTTGCAGGCGGTTACGATACTCGAATAGAAATTTGGCGATACGATCACCTCGCCGTTGTATTCCACGTCGCCGCGGAGCAGGCAGTTCAGCTCCTCGTCCGACAGCTTCTTTATCGCGTATGCGGACTCGATCATCTCACAGTCGGGCATCTGCTCTGACTTTTCGAGAACGGAAAACGGCAAAACGTTGTTGCTTACCGCCTTACGCCTTACGGTACTCAGTTTAGCCGAAAGGATAGAGAATTGTCTCGGCTTGTATTCGGCTCTGCCCTCAATGATGATCCTGAGCATATCCTTTGGGAACGCTTTGAGCGGTATCTTTACCGACGGACTTCTGAACCCTGTGATCCCCTCGGGAACAAATATGGGTTTCGGATGTACGGTGGGCGTAGGTGCGGGCTGAGCCTCGGTCTCGGCACCCGCCTCACCTTCCTCGGTCACGGGAGCGGGCGAAGATGCGGGCAGCGGAGCCTCGGGGTAAATTATATCGGTATACGGCTCGGTTATCTTCTCAATGACCGCGCAGCTGTACGGAATATCCTTATCCGTGCAGGAGACCGCTCCGTGATGCCCTTTAAGCAGCGCGGAATGAAGTCCTGACAGATGATAAACGATACCTTGAACGCGGCGGTATTTTACCTGCTCGTCGGTATTCACTCTTGTTCTTGCCGTAAAATAGTCCAGAGGCTCGGTCGGCACAAGAAAACATGGCTTAAATGTCTGATCGGGACCGATAACGCGGCTTTGTTCCGCAGTACCGCGCACCTCGTGCGAGATGTTGTAGCCTCCCCAGAAGAATATGCCGCTGCCGTCGGTAGGATAATAGTCCGACATATACGCGGTGTATACTCCGTCCTCCAGCAGTGTGAATATATCATGCAGACCCGCCGCGAGCGAATCACCGTTGTTCAGCTTGTTAAAGCTGTTACCGAGCGCATCGTGAATTTTAGGCTCGTATCCCTGAAATCCGGGGCAGAACGACACCAGCTTATCACTTCTCTTATTGGAATGATTCGGGCAAATAAAATTTATTACGGGATCTGTACCGATAAAAAACAACCGCGTTTGCGTACTCGCGCTTCCGCTGTAATCGGTATGTCCCGCTAAACAGGTACCGATCGCCGCCTCTCCGTTCTTCACGGAGATAAGCAGCACGCTTTTACCGTTCAGATCTATCGTTTCCGATTTTACCTCGGCGCTCATTGCACTCATCTCCTTTACCGTGTTATCGTTGTTCAAGGCTCAGTGCGATAATATCCGCAATTCCGCCCACATATTTTTTATCAAACGCCTTTTTGGGAATATAAGCGACTGCGGCGTTGTTTTTATACAGAATAAACATTTTATCCGACTCGATAAAATAATCCAGCTCGCTCCACGGCACAAGGTCTCTGCTTTCGTAGGTGCAGCTTTCGCAGGCCGCGAAACCCAATCTGCTTACTACGAACGTTATAGGTTGTCTTGTTGCAAGATCGGCGTCCGCCAGTCGTTTGAACTTCGCCCTTGCGATTGCGTGAGTGATGATATACACCAACAGCGAAGCAATACCGCCCGACGCTATCGAGATCGGCACAAAATACAGGATATTGTCGCGCGTTATGCCGATGGTAATATGCAGAATGCCAAATACTACCAGCATAATAAGCAGCGCGATAAGCCACAGAAATTTCACCAGCTTGAAGTTGAGCAGCATAATGAATGCCGCCGCTGTCTCTCCGTCGTCAAGCATACCCTCTCCCGTATAGGTCTCTTTCCCCGGAGAGCACTCGGTGTACATGGATTTCAGCGGGAACATGCGCTTTTCATGCTGATATCCAAAATTGTACTCCTTCTGACGGCACTCGATTATCGCGATAGCCCGCAGGATATCCTCAGTATCCGAGATCATTTTATTTGTAATGCAAAAGCTTTTGTTGGCGGTCTCTATGGTGATCTCCTTACGCGTTACCGTAACCTCGCGCACAATATCCCAGCTGTAAACCAGCGGCGGCTCCGAGCCCACCGGCTCGTAAACCGCGAACACGCTTCCGATAATGTATGTACGACCGCTGTCATCGTCGCTGACGCATACGGGCTTTAAGTCACTGAAAGCCATTTCAGGCACCTCTTCTTTCCGATTTTTTGGAAAATCGATACAATAAACCATTGTATACATATATATTATAACATATAATTACGAAAAAAGAAAGGGGTTATTTAAAAATTGTGAAATTTTTTTCACATTTCCGACGAACAACGGTGAAAATGTATAAGGAAATTTTTATTTAGCTTAATACCCTTCAAGCATTGACGAGAGTTAAGTTATTTAGTTGCTCACATAATTTCTGATTCAGTCTTATTTTGCCAACATGAAAACGGGGAGCTGAAAAGCTCCCCGCCCCTTTTTAAATGATTACCGCCTTGCCGTAAGATGCAATATAAAACCCGCTAATGGCAGGGTGGGTAAGATCGCCCAACGTTTTCACGCTCCCGCCGACTGTGAGCCGAAACTCACAGGAGGTCTGCAATCCGCCGTCGGAGTCGAAATCCCGTTTACAATGTGTTGGATTATAGTAGCACACATTCGCGTATCAAGGCAGTAGTATTAACAACATTATTCTTTCCCGAGATGCGAAGATTATTCTTCAACCCCGTCGAGCTTTTCAAGATCCTCGATATCAAGCTCGGGGAGCTCCGAAAAGCGTTGTAAAAACACCTCTCCGACTGCATTGTATTCCGCGTCGTCGTCAATGGTCGCGAGCATAGACTCGCCGTTGCTCTCGGTCTCCTTAAGCACGACGAACTCCGCCGCGCCCTCTTCCTCGTCGTAATCGGCAGGGATAAGCGCGTAGTAGACCACTCCGTTTATCTCCGTGCGATCCACAAACTCAAACCGCGTAACGTTTCCTTCCTCGTCCTCAAGTTCGATGATCCCCTCGTCCTCGTCAAGGAAAACCTCTTCATTTTCAGCCATATCCAGCCGCCTTTCCGTGCGTGAGATTTTCTTCCGAGAGCCTGTTCTCACGGCCGCTCAAAAAGAACCACGCTTGTGTTTATATTTTACACCACCCACGCGTTATTGTCAAGTGGAAATTATGTGAAATAATGCCGTTTTCACGGTTTTCTCGGAATAATCATTACTTTCACCAAAACAAATAATAAAAATATATACAAAACGCCTATGAAAAAAACAAAAAAATCTATTGACTTTTACCAAAAGATATGGTATTATTATATCAAGGAAGGAAAGAGAGAACCCGAAAACAAGCCGAGAGGTCGGTACGGGTGCTCCTCCAAATATACCGAAAGGAGTTCAGTCCAATGGAAAGCTAAGTTTGAGGCAGAAAGGCGAAGGCTTGGTAGAGTCTAGCCGCTACTTTGAAAGGAGTTACTCCAATGGCTTGTTGAACTTGCAACGGCAATAAAATTCAGCTTTGAGCAGAAAGGAAGCGAGTCCCATGGAAACTAACGAACCATTTTTCAAATCGTCTGCGGAGTCGCAACCCGCCGGCCGCTGAGGTTAAAATATCGGCGATGATTTGCGCGGGACTTATTCCCGAAAACGCAAAATCCGCCGCGACAAGGTGTCTAACCTATTAAGAAAACCGCAGAGGTTTTCGGCAGTCCGCAGATATTTTCTACCGCGTTAAGCGTTTACATAGATAAGCCGTATCGAAAGTGGTGATTGCGATGTGCGCTTTAAAATTGAGGTTAGGAAAATATTAGCTTTGCAAAGCCGACTGAAAGGAATGAGTCCGATGTCCGATAAAATTTGCTGTACGATCAAATTTTAATAAGGAGTACGGTCCAATGTAATATCGAATTCATAACAATTGAATATGTTCGAGCCTCCGCGAACAGCGGGGGTTCGTTATTTTTTCAAATCTATTGCTTTTTCCGGACCGTAATGTTATAATTAAAGTACCGAACGGTATGCCGCAGGGCAAATATTAACAAAAAGGAGAATATTACAATGAGCAAATACACCGGCACAAAAACCGAAAAAAATCTGGAGGCAGCTTTTGCGGGCGAGTCTCAGGCGAGAAATAAGTATACATACTTCGCGTCCAAGGCTAAGAAGGAAGGCTTCGAGCAGATCGCGGCGCTGTTCCTGAAAACGGCCGACAACGAAAAGGAGCACGCGAAGATGTGGTTCAAGGAGCTGAACGGTATCGGCGACACTGCCGAAAACCTGAAGGCTGCCGCTGACGGCGAAAACCACGAGTGGACGGATATGTACGAGGGATTTGCCAAGACCGCCGAGGAGGAAGGGTTCCCAGAGCTTGCCGCTAAGTTCCGCGCCGTCGCCGCTATCGAAAAGCGTCACGAGGAGCGTTACCGCGCGCTGCTGAAAAACGTAGAGATGCAGGAGGTCTTTGCCAAAAGCGAGGTCAAGGTCTGGGAATGCCGCAACTGCGGACATATCGTAGTCGGCACCAACGCACCCGAGGTCTGCCCCGTCTGCAATCACCCGCAGTCTTACTTTGAGATCAGCGCGGAAAACTATTGATAAAATAAGCGGAGAGCCGTCAAGCTCTCCGCTTTTTTATCAGCCGTTAAAGAAGATCACCGCGCCCGCGTCACGGGTCTCGTTAATCGCGTTCTGCATACGGTCGAACAGCTCCGCAAAGCGCATACTGTGAATGCTCGCCGTAAGCTTTATCGCTCCCACGCGCATTGTGAGCGGTATCCCCCTGCCGTTGAAATCGACGGGCTGCCCGTTCAGCGAAATTACCTTTTGGGCGGCTGCCTCGGCAGCGGTTTTGTCGTCCGTGCCCGTCACTACGGCGAACTCGTCGCCGCCTATACGGAATGCCGCCATGTTATCCCCCGCCGCAGCGTCCACACGGCGGAACGCCTCGCGTATAACCAGGTCTCCCGCATCTCTGCCGATGTTCTTGTTGACCTCCGCGAAATTCACGATATCAAAGCAAAGTACCCAATTATCGCGGTCTGTCGGTCTGAGCTCGTTGTAAAGCTCGGTGATATCAACTCGTCTGCCCATATAAATTCCTCCTTTAAGCGTGTTCTCGTCGGGGATTATCCGCGGAAATAACCCCGTCGAATGCCATTCCGTTCTGAATTTGGAGGGAGAAACACCCCAGAGCTTGCGAAAAGCCCGTGTAAACACCTCGGGAGAATTGTACTGATATTTCATCGCGATATCGGTCAGCGTCATATCGGTGTGCGCAATATCCTCCGCGCTCCTTGTCAGACGCCGTTTGGTGATGTATTCCTTGAGACTTGTATGCGTGCAGTAGCGCCACACCTTTTGCAGCGCCGACAGCGAGCAGCAGCAAGCCGCCGCGATATCGTCCTGTGTTACATCGTTGCACAGGTTGTCCTCAATGTAGTTCACCGCGTCAGCGAAAATACAGAAATTCTTCATTATCCCACCTCCGTTACAGATCGCGCTTATCTGTGACTATATTGTAGCATATTTCCACACGGCTGTCTTGACGTTTTGAGCATATTTTTAAATAACGGGATAAATTAAAGGTCGCTCGCATTTATACCCTGTGAAATAAACAAAGGCAATAAGACCACAAGTATAAAAATTCACATTTTTTAAATGAAATTTCCAAAAACCCCTTGACAAGGCTTTTATAATGAGGTATAATAATTTAATGTGAGTAGCTGTGTAGGGGATAATTGTACCCCGACGCAGAAAAAATAATTGAGGAGGAAATGAAAGATGAAAAGAACTTACCAGCCCAAGAAGCTCCAGAGAAAGCACGAGCACGGCTTTATGAAGAGAATGGCTACCAAGAACGGCAGAAAGGTTCTCGCACGCCGCCGCGCTAAGGGCAGAAAAAGACTTTCTCACTGATGACGGGTGCCGATGTCTCCGATGACAGATTTTAGAAAAAGGTACGTCGTAATCAAAAGCAACCGCGATTTTACCTACCTCTTCAAAAAAGGGGAGTCCGTGGTGAACTATGGCTTTGTGTGCTACATAAAGCCGCGCAGGGCGGGTAAAAACCGCCTTGGAATAGTCACGGGCAAAAAGGTCGGGAACGCGGTCAAACGTAATCGGGCAAGGCGGATAATCAGAGAAGCTTTCCGCCTTTTGGACCCGATCATCAAGGAAAAAACCGATCGGCGCTTTGATTTCGTGTTTGTCGCGAGGGCAAAAACGCCAACGTTAAAAATGCAGCAGATCTTAAGTCTTATGAAAAAGAATATTCTGCCGAAGTTGAACAAGACAGGCTAAGTATGTCTGTCGTTTGATCGAAATGAAATATATTTTTTTGGGAATTATTAAGCTGTATCGACTTACGCTGTCAAAGATTTTACCGCCGTGCTGCCGCTTTTATCCAACCTGTTCCGAGTATGGTCTTACCGCCATTCGGCGGTTTGGTGCGGTTAAGGGCGGTTATTTGACATTTTGGCGGATTTTCAGATGTAATCCGTTCGGCAACGGAGGGATAGACCCCGTGCCCAAAAAATTCTGCTTTCGACCCGAGAAGTTCACCGTATCGCGCACAAAAGCGCAGATAGGTAAGGACTGCGCGGAGCGTTACCGCAGACAAAGATCACGTAAAAAATCTCCCTATAAACGGCGCTGACCGAGGGAGTTGAACGATATATTAAAGATATTGTAGAACAAATACTGTTTGTGCATATTTATTGCCCGAACGGTACAAGCGCAGCCGCCGTCGCTATGTCAGGTTCTTTGAGCCGAACATAGCGGCAAGAAAGTCCAAACGCTCTGCGTTTGGGCGGCGAGCGGAGCGCTTTCAATAAGAAAGGTCGTGGACGTTATACAGTTTTTATACAGCTTGATAGGTACGCCTTTGGGGTACATTCTGTACTTTATTTATAAGTTCATATGCTCCAACGTCGGAGTTGCTATCCTGATATTCACCTTTATAGTTAAAGCGGCGCTTCTGCCGCTATCGATAAAGCAGCAGAAAAACTCGGCAAAGTCGGCTATTTTCCAGCCGAAAGTAGCCGAGATCCAGAAAAAATACAAGAATAATCAGCAGAAAATGCAGGAGGAGCTTGCGAAGCTCCAGGCACAGGGCTATAAGCCAATGTCAGGCTGCGGCTCTATGCTGCTGTCGTTTCTGATACTGTTCGGTGTCATCGACGTTGTTTACAAGCCGCTGACGCATATCGTGCATATGAATAACGATTCTATCAACGCCGTTGTAGAGGAGTCCTACAACGTAGAACTGACCTCGATCATCGTCAATGAGTACACAAAGTCTGCCGACGAGGTTGAAAAGTTCAATGAAAAGGATAAAATCAAGAACGAGGATATTCTCCGCGATTCGGCAAAGCTTGTCGATTATTACAACGCGCACTGCCTTAAAGACGGCGACAGCGCCGTTGACACGACAGTGTTCAATACGTTGGACACAAGGACCGTAAAGGTAGTTGAGAGTTCTATCAAGGCGGCGATAAGCGAGGCTTACGCGCAGGATAAGTCCAACGCGCAGCTTGCCAATACCGATCTATACAAGATAACAGACGAGGAAAAAGCCTCTCTCGACGCTATGACGTCCGAGGAAGAAAAGTCGACATACCGCAAAGAGCACTCGTTCAGCAACAACTTTATTAACGTGCTGAACAACGTACAGATACACTACGGTGCTTACAGAGCAACAGGCGACGACACCGTTTCGTTCCAGGCAACCTCGAATATGCAGCGCGAGCTGTATGCCCTCAACTGCTTCGGCACGGAAACCGAAAACTACACCTGTAAAAACGCGTACAGCGAGGCGGCGGTACGTCCGGAAGTAAGAGCGGAGCTTGAGGAGTTGTACGGCAACCTCAACTTTATCGGAATAAAGCTCGGTGTAGTACCGAAGGACGATATGAGATTCCCGATGATACTCGTGCCGATCGTTTCGTTCCTGATGTCGTTGCTGCAGGCATTTGTCTCCAACAGAATGATGACAAAGAGCAATCCCGAAGCTGCGGCAGCTATGGGACCTATGAAGGTCACGATGTATATCATGCCGCTTATGTCGCTCTGGATAGCGTTTACCGTACCTGCGGGAGCGGGCTTCTACTGGACGATAAGCTATGTATTTGGTATTATTCAGACGATACTCCTCAACAAGCTCTATGACCCCGCAAAGCTCAGAGAGCGGGCAATCGCAGAATTTGAGACAAAGCATGAAAAGACCGTAAATGTAGAGGCTGTCAAAGTCATCAATGAGGACGGCAAGGAGGAAACTCTCTCTCAAAAAGAAATCAACCGCCGCAAGCTCGCGGAGGCTCGTAAAGCAGACGCGCTGAAATACGGCGAGGAATATCACGACGATGACGACGACTGATCGCCGTCGGAAAGGGGATCAAATGGAAAAAGAATTCACAGCAAAGACCTTGGAAGAAGCAAAGGCTCTTGCCGCCCGGGAATTCGGCGTAAGCTCTGACGAAATCGAATTTGAAATTCTCGAGCAGCCACGTAAAACGCTTTTTGGCGGATTGAAGGGCGAGGCAAAGGTCAAGGCGGTTTATGAGGCGCCCTCTGCCGAGACGCGAACCGCAGCAGAGGAATACGTGCCCGATACCGAAGAGGAGGATTTTGAACCCGTAACGGAGGGTGGAGCTTTTGAGAACGACGGCGGAGACCTGCCCGAGGATTTTGACATAAGCGGCAGTCTGAAAGTAAAAACGGCTATTGAGTATCTGACCGACGTTCTGCACGCGCTCGGACTGGAGAAATTTGAGATAACCCCGATAAGGCGTGACGGAAACGTAGTATTGAACATCACGGGCGAAAAGCTTGGCATCGTTATCGGAAAACGCGGCGAGACCTTAGACAGTCTCCAATATCTGACGATACTTGCCTCCAACCGCTCCGAGGAAAGCTACTGCCGTATCTCCCTTGACTGCAACGACTATCGCGACAAGCGCCGCGAAACGCTTGACGCGCTTGCGAGAAAGACCTCCGCAAAAGTCATCAAGCAGGGAAGAAAGATAGCTCTCGAGCCTATGAACCCCTACGAGCGCAGAATTATCCACAGCTGCGTCGCTGAGATAGAGGGAGTTTCCAGCCGCTCGACGGGTACGGAGCCTTACAGAAAGGTTGTTATTTACGCCGACAAGCCAAAGTTCGACAATCGCCGACGCGGCAGCGGAAGCCGACGTTCCTCGGACGGAACGTCGACACGCAGTTACCGTCAGTCAAGCGGTTTCTCGACAAGCTTTGAACGTGAATACAAGCGCAAGCAGTATCAGCCCGATGAGAATGCCAACGCGGGCGAGTTCTCAAAGGAAACGGTCGATACCGAAAAGAACGCTACACTGTACGGAAAGATCGAGCTTTAATTTGTATACCCGAGAGCCCCGGCTTTCGGGTGTTGTTTTTTTATTTGTGGTTTAATGATCCATTGACTATTTCCTGCTTATGTGGTAAAATATAAATAGTATTCTTAAATAAGGAGGCGGGCGCTGTGCGCTATAAATACTTCTTCCACGCGGACACTTCCAAGTACGGCGAACGTCTGCGGCATCTGCTTATAATCGTCAACGTGCCGATCATAGCGCTTTGCGTGTTCTGCACAATTCAGATAGTCCTGAACTACCGCTCGGAGATAGCCGTTATGCTTCTTGCGGTCATAGCGGGGTGTATTTTGCTCGGTATGATATTCGCGTTTTCGGCGGTGTATATCGCCGAAAAATATAGACGCCGCCACGCGCATTACACGTTTTTCGACTTCCTGCCATGCGGAATGGTGTTCAGCGAATATGCGGGCGAGTACGTCCACTGGGGCGACCGTGTTATCCTGCGGCGGTTGTACTTTATCCCGTTTGAAACACTTGAGAGCGTCTCTCGCGACCCAAAGAAGTCCCCTCACGACATCACCTTCAAGGGCGAGATACGCAGCTATTTCTACGAGAGCGGCAGACTTGGCTACCACGTAAACGAAGACGGCGGCATTGAGTTCGATACCGATATGCTTAATCGGGGAATGTTTGAAAAAGTCCGCGAGATTACCGTGAAGAACCGTTTTGGCAACACCAAGCGACTGGAGAAGTCAGCACTGTACTATCTTGAGCAATTTAAAAAAATTCCCGAAAAAAAACCGTTCGTTCTTTCGGATTTCGTCACCGTGCGGCGGAAGCCAAAGCCCACAACATCAAATCCCGCGCTTGAGGCGCCGAGTTATAACAGAAACTGGAAATAACATAAATCAGAACTGTAATCGGCAAAATATATCAGATGTGCAGACTTACCGCCGCCGCAAAGCAGGCGCTAAAGTATATGCCGCTGTTCTGCGCTGCCCACGCCGCGGACGTTTTCGGCGCTATGGGTTTGTGGAATAATTCGCTGCCGTATATGGATCATGAAAAGGGACTTGACATGGGATATGAGTAGCTTTCGGCAAGGCTGTTAAAAAAATACGTCTTGCGGTTTTTTATACTATAAACGATTGGAGATAAATGTTATATAAAGAGCTTTGATGTTGTGTTAAAGTAGTTGACAACCGTGTCAAAAAGTGGTAAAATAAAGGCATATAAATAATTTTCGGGCTTAAAACCCCACCCAAAAGGAAGGTAATTTATCATGGAGATCAAAATCCAAAAGACAACAGAACCTAAGGTAAAGCCTACAGACGAGACCAAGCTTGGTTTCGGTCACATTTTTACCGATCATATGTTCGTTATGAACTACGACGCGGGACAGGGCTGGCACGATGCGCGTATAGTCCCCTACGGTGAAATTTCGCTTTCCCCCGCGGCTATGTGTCTGCATTACGGTCAGGAGATATTCGAGGGTCTGAAGGCTTATCGCACCGCGGACGGCTCGATACAGATGTTCCGTCCCGACGAAAACTTCAAAAGAATGAACGTCTCCGCCGAAAGAATGGTTATCCCGCAGATTGACGAGGAATTCGTCCTTGGCGCTCTGAAGCAGCTTATTGAATTGGAAAAGGACTGGGTTCCCCACACCGATGGAGCGTCCTTGTATATTCGTCCGTTTATCTTCGCAACAGACCCGTATGTAGGAGTAAAGCCCGCGGATCACTACCTGTTTATGATAATCCTCTCGCCGTCGGGAGCGTACTATTCGACCGGTCTTAATCCCGTTAAGATCTACGTTGAGGAGAAGTATGTGCGCGCCGTAAGAGGCGGCACGGGCTTCGCGAAGACCGCAGCAAACTACGCTATCTCACTTAAGGGACAGGATGAGGCTCATAATCAGGACTACGAGCAGGTTCTCTGGCTGGACGGAGTGGAGCAGAAGTATATCGAGGAAGTCGGCTCTATGAATATCTTTTTCGTTATCGACGGAGAAGTTATCACTCCGCAGCTTACGGGCTCGGTACTCCCCGGAATTACCAGAAAATCCTCCATTGAGCTTTGCAAGAAGTGGGGAATGAAGGTCACCGAACGCAAGATCACTATTCAGGAAGTTGCAGATGCTTACGACGCGGGCAAGCTCGACGAGGTATTCGGTACGGGTACCGCCGCCGTAATATCGCCCGTCGGACACCTCAAGTGGGGCGATAAAATAATGACGATCAACGACAACAAGATCGGCGCTATCTCTCAGAAGCTCTACGACACCATGACGGGAATCCAGTACGGCAAGCTCCCCGATGAATTCGGCTGGATATTTAAAATATGACGAACGGTATTGAGATACAGGTTCAGAGTATACTTGCCGCGATAACTCAGAAGTACGTTATGACCGACTCGAAAATCCCGCCCGAGGTACTAGCTCTTAAGGACGAGGTCATGGATATATTCGTCAAGGCAAAGAACGAGAACGATCCCGAGGTTATTGCGCGATATGAGCACAGGCTGGGAGAGATACGCGAAAGTGCCATGGCCGACGATTGAGAGGATATTTATGACGAAACGAATTGTATCGCTTTTGCTTGCTGCCGTTCTGCCTTTGATCCTGCTGTGCGGCTGCTCGGGCAACAGGCTGACCGTTCGGGAATACGGCGACGAGCTTTATCGCTGCTGGGGCGAATTTTTGAACGCGACTATGGAGTGGACAAAATACGCTCCCGAGAATTATCCGTTCAACGGCGAGAATATCAAGGGACTAAAAGATACCGTCTCACGCCGCGAAAATGCGCTTGACGATATCGCGAAGATTAACCCTCCCGAAAAGTATGCCGAACGTCACAAAGAGCTTGTAAAGTCGCTCGATTACGAGTATAAATGGAACAAGGCGGCGCTTAAGCTGATCGACGCAAAAAGCGCGGAAGACGCGGATAAGCTTGAAAATAATATTGCGGAAATAGTGAACTCTATTCCCGAGGGCGAATCGTTGCCGAGCGTGTATTTGTTTTTGTACAAAGATCTGAAAGAGGAGCTTGACGGCTGACGGCTTTTGGCTCGTGAATATTCCCGTAAGCCATACGGGATAAGAAAGGAAATATATTTTAATGAAAAACACCGAAAAGACAATGGACAAAATCGTCGCCTTGTGCAAGGGCAGAGGATTTATTTTTGCGGGGAGCGAGATATACGGAGGTCTTGCCAATACTTGGGACTACGGTCCTCTGGGCGCGAGACTTAAGAACACCGTCAAGGACTGCTGGAGAAAACGCTTTATTCAGTCGCGCAGAAACTCCTACGAGCTGGACGCGGATATCCTTATGCACCCGAGAGTTTGGGAGGCTTCGGGACACGTCGCGAGCTTTTCCGACCCGCTGCTTGATTGCAAGGAGTGCAAAATGCGCCACAGAGCCGACAATCTTATCGAGAACTTTGACCCCGACGCTCACCCCGACGCTATGACAAAGGCGGAGATGTTTGAATATATCAAGAGCCACAGCATACCCTGCCCCCATTGCGGAAAGCACAACTTCACGGATATCCGTGAATTCAACCTCATGTTCCAGACCTTCCGCGGCACTACCAACGACAGCAAGAGCACCATTTATCTTCGTCCCGAAAACGCTCAGGGCGAGTATGTGAATTTTCTTAACGTTCAGCGCACCATGCGCGCAAAGCTGCCGTTCTCCATTGGTCAGATCGGCAAGGCGTTCAGAAACGAAATTACTCCCGGAAACTTTACGTTCAGAACCATTGAGTTCGAGCAGATGGAATTCCAGACCTTCTGCAAGGAGGGCACGGACACCGAGCTTTACGACTACTTCAAGGAGTTCGGAAAAAAGTTTTATATGGATCTCGGCATATCGGAGGAGCACCTTCGCTATCACGATCACGAGAAGCTCGCCCATTACGCAAAGGCGGCGTGTGATATTGAGTTTTTGTTCCCGTTCGGTTGGGGTGAGGTAAACGGAACTCATAACCGTACCAACTTCGATCTCTCCCGTCATCAAGAGTACAGCGGTCAGAAAATAGAGTATCTCGACCCCGAGACCAACGAAAAATTCGTGCCATTTATTATAGAGTCCACATACGGGCTTGACAGAACCGTCCTCGCGCTTATCTGCGAGGCATACGACGAGGAGGTCATCGACGCGGAGAAGAACGATACTCGCGTTGTGCTCCACTTCCACCCCGCGCTCGCTCCTATTAAGGCTGCCGTTCTTCCGCTTTCCAAAAAGCTTGGGGAAAAGGCGATCAAGCTCGCAGACGAGCTTTCCGAGAGCTTTATGACCGAGTACGACGAAGCAGGCTCTATCGGCAAGCGTTACCGCCGTCAGGACGAGGTAGGCACACCGTTCTGCATTACTTACGATTTCGATACCGAAAACGACAACTGCGTGACCGTCCGTGAGCGTGATACGATGTCACAGGTAAGAATCCCCCTCTCCGACGTAAAAGCGTATATTGAGAAAAGGATTGCATTTTAACTTAATTTAACCTCAAATAAGCAAATTAAGTTATTAGAGCTATTTGGCTTGATGCGTTAAGTTACACGAATTACACTGTTTATGTCTCGCATATGTGTGCATTTACACAAATATGCGGGGCTTTTTTTATGCGCATTTACAAAAAATAAAAAATATTCTTGACAAAAATGCTTAAAAAAGTTATAATTAAAATATGATTAAGCTATCGATAACTTCATAAAACGCTTAATCGAATACACAACTTTTATTTATCCCAATTTGTTTTACGGAGGAATATTATGAAACTGAAAAAGATCATGGCGGGCGTACTTTCCGTTGCGACAGTTCTCTCTTTCGCAGGCTGTAACTCCAACGATACCCCCAGTAACAGCAGCAGCTCGAGTTCAACAAGCTCAACGAGCAGTTCCACGGACGGCAGTAACAGCACTACCGATAACAGCACTACCGATAACAGCACTACCGATAACAGCACGAGCAGCACTCCCGCAAACAACCCCATTGACAACGAAACGCAGTCTGTTCGCGATAACTTCTATGACGCTTCCAAGATAACGGACGGTCTGACTCTTAAGGTACTCACTCACCGTACCGACCTCTGCAACGACTCCCAGCAGCTCCAGGAATGGACAAAAGAGTTTGAGGAGAAATTCAACTGCAAGGTCGAGTACCAAGGCTTTACAAAGTACGCAGGCGACGTTACCACAATGATGAGCACCGACAACTACGGCGACGTTCTGATGATTCCGGATCAGGTAAAGGTTATGGATCTCGGCAACTTCTTTGAGCCGCTCGGAGATTATGAAACTCTTAACGAGAGATATTTCTGGATGGATCAGAAAATGTATGACAACGTTGTATACGGAATTCCGCATATGGGTGCCGTTTCGGGCGGTCTGTGCTACAACAAGAGAATTTGGTCTGAAGCGGGTGTTACTGAGATACCGAAGACCCCTGAAGACTTTGTTGCCGCTCTGAAGAAGATCAAGGATCAGTTCGATGGCGAGGTCATCCCTTACTACACCAACTTCAACACCGGTTGGGCTCTCGCTCAGATCATTGATATGTCCGTTGCGGTTTCGGGCAACAGCAATATCCAGAACGATATCCTTACCTCGAAGAGAGACCTTTTTGTTGAGGGCGAAGATTACTACAACACCATGAAGCTGATGTTCGACATCTTCAAGGAAACCGACATTCACGAGGAAGATCCTATGACCGGCGACTGGGAGGGTTCCAAGCCCGCTATCAACGCAGGCAAAATCGCTACGATGATCATGGGCTCTTGGGCTGTATCTCAGTTCCAGGAATCAGGCGATAATCCTCAGGATATCGGTTATATGCCCGCTCCGTTCACCAAGGACGGCAAGCAGTATGCACAGAGTACCTCCGACTACGCGCTCGGCGTAAACGTTCACAGTGACGAGGCTGTTAAGGAGCTTGGCAAGGCATATATCGACTGGTTTGTAAATGATTCTCCGTATATTTCCTACAACCAGGGCGTATCTCCCGTAAGAGGCGCCGATATGCCCGATTACCTCGAAGCTTTCGCGGATTGCGAGTTCTTCGTTGCTTCTCCCGCTCCCGATGGTCTGGTAGGCGTTTGGAACGCAATTGACAACGACTCCGAGATAGGTCTCTACAATGATGACGCTGCAAACTTCAAGATCCGTATGGCAGAGGCTGCATTTAAGAACGATGAAGCGGCTTTCAAAGCTATCATAGACGAGTGCAACAAAAAGTGGGCAGAAACAAGAGACGCAAATGAGGATTATCTGGCTTATATGGCAACACTCGGCTAAACCAATCAATTTTTCATAGTTTTCTCACGGCGTTTCGCTCCGGGCATGATTTCTCGGAGCGAAACGCTATACTCTCCTATGTAGAGCAACCATTTAAATTGAAAGGACGGTTACTGTAATGAGTGCCAATGTTAAGCAAAAGCGCACCCTTATGGAGTGGGTGCGAGGTTACACGGGTCAGAAGTACATCACAACGGTTCTGTTTCTGCTGATACCGATCGTTCTTCTGACGATATTCACGCTTATCCCCGCGGTCAACATGGTTATCTTCAGCTTTCAGGAGCGCGACCAGCTTGGCGTAAACCCGAAATGGGTAGCTCTTGACAACTATGTTACGTTGTTTACGGACCCTACCTACCTCAGCACCTTTAAAAACTGTATCTATTACTTCTTCGGCTCGTTTATTCAGCTTGCTCTCGCACTGCTGATAGCTACGATACTCTGCTCGAAGATCAAATTCGGCAACCTCTTCAAGGGAATACTGTTCTTCCCGTACATGATGAACGGCGTTGCGGTATCGCTTATCTTCCGCCGTTTCTTTCAGAAGGGCGACGGTATTACGAACAGCGAGGGTACGCTCAACACCATTCTTGCGCTGTTCGGTCTTGACCCTGTAAAGTGGCTCTCCACTCCGGGACTTGTAAATATTTGCCTAGTTTTCGCGTCCGTCTGGAGATATATCGGATTTGACATCATTATGTTCATTGGCGCTATTCAGTCGATCTCTCCAGACATCTACGAGGCGGCGGACCTCGACGGCGCAAACGGCTGGCAGCGTTTCTGGTACATCGTTTTCCCGAGTATCAGATCAATCATCGCTCTTCAGCTCGTTCTTGCCATCAAAGGCGCGGCGTCCGTATTCGAGATACCGTACATAATCACAGGAGGACGAAACGACACCTCGACGTTTGTTATCAAGACGATAGATACGGCGTTCACGTATAAAAAGGTCGGGCTGGGCTCGGCAATGGCAATAGTCCTATTATTAATAATTCTGATCATAACGGGAGTTCAGAAGCTGTGTTTCAGAGAGAGGAAGTGATGGTATGGCGGAAAATAAACATTATTTTGATCTTAAAGACTATACGTTCAAGGAGACCCCGAAATCTGTCAGAATTCTCTTTCAGGTTTTGAAATATGCTTTTCTGGTACTATGCTGTCTTGTCGTTATCATTCCGCTTATTATTGTTCTTTTCGGATCGCTCAAGACGCACGACGAGTATATCCAGTCAAACGTTTTCGCGCTTCCCTCCGTACCGCAGTTCAGCAACTATGTGACCGCGTTCAATCAAGGCAACGTGCTCCGAGGATTGTTCAACACCATGATAATCCTCGTGATCTCCTGTTTCGGCACGATAATCACCGGCACGATGACCGCGTTTGTAGTTCAACGTTTCAGCATGATGTTCACAAAGGTAGTCAAGGCGGTTTTCCTTGTAGTAGCACTGCTGCCGAGCATCTCAATGCAGGTAACGGTATTCCAGATCGTAAACAAGCTCGGTCTCTACGACAACATGGCTGCTCCAATTATCATGTACATAGGAACGGATATTATCGCTATCCAGATATTTATCCAGTTCCTCGACAATATTTCCGTATCGCTTGACGAGAGCGCCATACTTGACGGCTGCTCCTATCCCAGGGTGTACTGGAGCATTATACTCCCCATGCTCCGCCCCGCGATTGCGACCGTTCTGGTTATCAAGTTTGTCGGTATTTACAACGACTTCTACACCGCTCAGCTTTATATGCCAAGCAAAAAGAACGCCGTAGTATCGACAGCGCTTTACACGTTCGTGGGTCCTTACGGAGCAAAATGGGAGATCATCTTCGCGGGAATCATAATATGTATTATCCCGACGCTTGTAATTTTCCTTGCACTGCAAAAGTCCATTTACTCAAACCTTGTTTCGGGTTCGGTAAAGGAATAACTAAAAAATCAAAAGCGCCTTTTACGACGCTTGCTGTATAGAGTTATTTTGGTGTCGAGCGATTACGCTTGGCACCAAATTTCTGTATGACAATATCTGAAGTACAAGCGCCGGAAATATACTTAAATCGCGGCAGGCTAATTTGTTCCTGCCGCGCTTGCTATATTCTTTAAAATATGCTATACTTAATACAGTACGATCGTGGAGGGCTTTTTATGAAATACGATTGCCTTATAATAGATGACGAAAAGCTGCTTGCGGACAGCACGACGGAATACTTCAATATGTTCGGCATAACAACTGCCGCGGTGTATACGGCGGAGGAGTGCCGCGCCTTTTTCACTGAAAACTCGGCGGACCTGTTACTGCTGGACATTAACCTCGGTGACGACAGCGGCTTTCAATTGTGCAAAGAGCTGCGCGAAAAAACCCAGATACCGATTTTGTTTATCTCGGCACGGACAAGCGACGACGATCAGATAATTGCGCTGAATATCGGCGGCGACGATTACATACAAAAGCCGTATTCGCTCGGCGTGCTGCTCGCCAAGATAAAAGCTGTACTAAAGCGTTACAGACAGGGGGCAGACGGTTATGATGACGGCTGGCTGCGCGTTGATCTCAATGCGAAAACGGCGGTCGTCCAAGGCGAACCCGTGAAACTCACCGCGCTGGAATTCAGGCTGCTTGCGTACCTTATCAAAAACGAAAACAAAACCGTATCCAAACAGGAGCTTTTCGAAAACGTATGGGAGGACAAGTTTACGGGCGATGGCACGCTCAACGTACATATCCGCAAGATACGCGAGGCGATAGAACGCGACCCGAGCTCGCCCGAGTACATAGTCACCGTATGGGGCGACGGCTACAAATTCCGCGGAGGTAAGCGATGAGAAACGGAATATTTACGTGCGCTCTGATAATCGTGTTCGCGCTTGAGATCGCGGTATTGATTTGGTTCGCGTTTCACGGTACGGAATACAAGCAGGATACCGTTGAGGTAAACGAGGCGGTACAGTCGGTGCGCGAGGATTGGCATAAAATAGCGGCTCATGTTAATGAAACCGCGCTTGATTATGTTGTTATCAATAACGACGGCGAAGTCGTTTTCAGAACAAGGACGGGGCTTTCCGAAAGCGTAAACGCCGCGATCTCGCACCGCGATACCGTTTCGGATATCGAGGTCGACGGTGCTGTTGTCGGAAAAATTATCGTGTATAACGACAGCTCCGACACACTAAAAAGCGACCGAAACGCTCTTGTTACTGTGTTCGGAATAGCTGCGTCAACACAAATTATCATCTGCGCGGGATATTCATTTTATCTGAACCGCGTTGTCGTGAAGCCGTTCGGAAATCTAAAGGGATTTGCGGAGCGCGTCGCGAGAGGAAATCTCGACGTTCCGCTTCAAATGGATAGGGGGAACCTATTCGGAGCGTTTACCGAAAGCTTTGACATAATGCGCTCCGAGCTGAAAAAGGCACGGCTTGCCGAGGCTAAAGCGAACGCATCAAAAAAGGAGCTCATCGCAAAATTATCGCACGATATCCGTACGCCCGTCGCGAGTATAAAGGCAGTATCGGAGCTTGGCACGGCAGTTGCCGAGAACGATAAAACGCGCGAGAATTTCACTCGGATAATCTCAAAAGCCGATCAGATTAACACGCTTGTCGGAAATCTTTTCTCGGCGACCTTAGAAGAGCTGCAACAACTCACCGTAACGCCCGCGGATATGTCAAGCGCGGAACTGCGCGGTATGCTGGAGAGCGCGGACTACTTTCACAAGGCGCAGATACCGAACATTCCCGAGTGTATGATATACGCTGACAAGCTGCGTTTACAGCAGGTTTTCGACAATATTTTCGCAAATTCATATAAATATGCGAACACGGATATCGAAGTGAATACCGCATTGGATAATCGGCGTCTCGCCGTTGTGTTTGAGGATTTCGGCGGCGGTGTGAGCGCGGAGGAGCTGCCGCTGCTAAAAGAAAAATTTAAGCGTGGAAGCAATACTCAGAACGTTAATGGCGCGGGACTGGGTCTATATATTTCAGACAGATTTATGACGGAGATGAAAGGGGAACTGCTTATCGAAAACGGTCGAAACGGCTTGAAGATCATCGTTTTTATTTCGCTTTCGGGAAATATTTAAGGAAAATTTAAGAATTCCTTAAAGACATTTAAGAATTGAAACGCTATAATAGAACGTGTAAAAACAATCTATGGAGGTTCTTCAATGAAAGAAATATTGTTAAAGACCGAAGGCTTAAGCAAGAGCTTCTCAAGCGGAGGCGCATTGCAGCACGTTCTTAAAAACGTCGATATGGAGCTGTATAAGGGTGATTTTACGGTGATCATGGGCGCGTCGGGCGCGGGAAAATCCACGCTTCTGTACGCGCTTTCGGGAATGGATACGCCGTCGCTCGGAAAGATCACGTTCAGCGAAAAGGTGATCTCGGATTTAAGCTCCGACGGACTGGCGGTATTCCGCCGCGAACACTGCGGGTTCGTGTTTCAGCAGATATACCTTATTGATTCGATGAGCGTTTTCGACAATGTTATGGCGGCAGGGCTGCTTGTGAACCGTGACAAAGCCGCTCTTGTTAAACGCGCAAAGGAATTGTTCGCGGCGGTGGACATTTCCGAGGAAACTCAACAAAAATTCCCGACACAGATTTCGGGCGGCGAGGCGCAGAGAGCCGGGATAGTCCGCGCACTGATAAACACTCCCGAGATACTGTTCGCCGACGAGCCCACGGGCGCGCTGAATTCGCAGACGGGAACGGACGTCTTGAACACGCTCACCGAGTTCAACGAGCGGGGACAGAGCGTCGTTATGGTAACGCACGATATGCGCAGCGCACGCCGCGGAAACCGTATCCTGTACTTAAAGGACGGCTCGATACTCGGCGAATGTGATCTTGGGAAATATCGTCCCGACGACAGCGAACGTCATAAAAAGCTTTCGACGTTCCTTTCGGAAATGGGGTGGTAAAATGAATAAAAACTTACTTCTCGCGAGATCTAATATCCGCAAGGCAAAGGGACAGACCGTTGCTATCGTGGTGCTTGTGCTACTTGCATCGATCATGATGAATTTGTGGCTTATGCTCTCAATGGATTACAGAAAAAATTTTGATCGCAGCCACGATAAGCTGAACGACGGTCATGTAAATCTTTCTGCATATGTTATCAGTAACGAATTTAAAAATTTTATTTCCGATACGCTTAAGGAACGTACCGACATTACGGAATTTACCGTAAGCGACGCGTTTTGCGCTCTCTCTTCCTTTAAGTACAACGGAGGCGAATTATCCATGCTTGCGGTGCTGCTTGAAAAGGAGGACGCTCTTTCCAGAAGCGTCGGAGGGTTTGAAATTACCGAGGACAGTGATTTCAAAAGCGGGATTTATCTTCCCATGCTTTACGGCACGGGAAATAATTACGCTGCAGGTGACACGATAAAAATAACATTTTTGGGCGAAGAGTCCGAATACACCGTATGCGGTTTTTTTAACAGCGCGATGATAGGCTCTCACAACTGCGGAATGATGGCAATGCTGATGACGGAAGATATATTTAATGAATTTTCCGAAAAGAGCTGCGCTCTTAATTCCGCATACGTTTCCGCAAGGGTAAACGACATATCAAAATGCGAGGATATAGGCACCGAGATCAAGGACGCGATATCAAAGGAATATCCCGATGTTGTGGTTACCAAAAACGACTACAAACTGGTCACAACGTCAAGATATATTTCGCAGATGATATGCGCGGGAATTTTAAGCGCAATGGCGTTTCTGGTGCTGCTTATCGGAGTGGTGGTCATCGTCTCCAACATTGCAAATTATATCCGTGAAAATATGCAGAATTTGGGTGCGCTTAAAGCGGTAGGCTATACCGGCCGTCAGCTTATTTCCGCGCTGCTTGCGCAGTTTGCGGGAATATCCGCAATTGCCACGGTTATTGGTACCGTGCTTTCCTACTGCGTTTTTCCCGCTGTGAACGAAATGATGATAGCCCAAACGGGTATTCCCTATATAATAAGATTTCAGCCTCTTCCAATATTGTTTACGGTAATTTTCATTTCGGGTGTCGTTTCGGCGGCGGTGTATTTTTCCGCAAAAAAAATAAAAAATATCGAACCAATAACGGCAATGCGGCAAGGGATAGCTACCCACAATTTCAAGAGAAATCATGTGAGGCTTGAAAAAACCTCGCTGTCTTTAAACGCCGCTCTTGCCATGAAAACCACGCTTGGGGGACTTAAGCAGAACCTGATTATATGTGTTACAATGCTTGTTATTTCGCTGATTTTGGTATTTTCCGCAACCTCGGTCAGGAACACGATAGTGGATATCCAACCAATGATAGAAATGATCGCAGGAGAATTTGCGGACTCGGCAATAAACGTTAACCTTAAGAAAGAAGATGAACTTATTTCCATATTGCGTGAGGACAGCCGCGTCGAGAAATTTTACCTGTTCACCAGCAATAATATGGAGGTGCGGCATGTTGGCGGGGTCTCTTTGTTCGTAGCCGTAACGGACGATTGCTCAAAGATGAATAATCAAAGCAGGGCGATAGAGGGACGTTACCCCAAATACGGCAATGAATTGGCAATTGCCGCAAAATACGCAAATGAAAATGGTATCAAGATCGGCGACGAGATTACTTTAAAGGTTGGAAATTCAAATGGAAAATATATTGTGTCGGGATTTACGCAATGCTCCAACTATCTCGGAAAAGATTGCATTATGACCCGCGAGGGGTATGAAAAAATAAGCTCCCTGCCAAACGTGACCTACTACATAAACCTGACAGACGGCACGGATATTGACGATTTCAACAACGGGCTGTCAGAGCAATTTGGAAGCGATGTAAACGCTGTGCAGAACATCTTGTTGTTCATAGAAAGCACGGGCAAAGTATATGTTTTGCTGATGACGTTCCTTGTTATAGCCATCGTGATAATAAGCTGCATTGTAATTATTTTTGTAATGTATCTGCTGGTGAGAACGCTATTAAACGGCAAAATGCGGGATTATGGCATTTTAAAGGCTCTGGGCTTCACCACAGGGCAGCTTGTACTGCAGACGGCGATAAGCTTTATGCCGTCCATAATAATTTCCGTGACGGTGGGAATCGCTGTAAGTATGGGGATAATAAATCCGCTCATGGCGGTTTTTTTGAGCGGCATCGGAGTAGTCAAGGGAACTTTTATAGTGCCTGCGGATATCTGCATAATTGCGGGGATTGTGCTTGTCCTGTTCGCGTTCGGAGCGGCTTGCCTGATGTCGCTGCGTGTGAGGAAGATCGCGCCGAGGGCGCTGCTTTCCGGTGAATAAACACATAATGCTTGTTTAACCGTGAAGGTCACCACAAAAGAAAAAGACTGTACAGAACCACTGTGCAGTCTTTTCTAAAATCGGTAATATTTTATAAGCCCGAAAAATCAAATATCGGAGTATACTCCTCCTTCGCGGAGGACTTTTCCTGCATATAGCCTGTCAATCCCGTCTCGTACACCGCATCCAGCGCCTTACGGTACTCAAAAGTAGTTATGCGGCGGTTGAATTTCTCAAAACGCGTATCGGTTTTTACCTTGCCGAACGGCGTGTACTGGCTCATCAGGCTGAACAGTATTTCCCCACCGAACTGTTCTCCAACGCGCTTTACTATCTCGATCGTGTCCTTATATTGCCCGGGCAATAACAGATGGCGAACGATTGTTCCGCGCAGCAGACCGTCCTCGTTGAGTGCAGGCTTGCCTGTCTGCCTTATCATTTCGGCAGCAGCGCACATTGCCGTATCAAAATAATTCGGAGCGTCCGAGAGCGTTTGCGCCAAACTGTCGTCGAAATACTTGATGTCGGGAAGATAAATGTCCACCAGTCCGTCAAGCATTCGCAGCGTTTCCACACGCTCGTATCCACCTGAATTGCAGACTATCGGGAGTATCAGCCCTTGTTCCTTTGCCGTCTCTAGCGCGCGTATTATCTGCGGAACAAAATGCGTAGGGTTGACAAGATTTATATTTTGCGCCCCCTGCCGCTGGAGCTCTAGAAATATATCCGCAAGCCGCTTAACGGAGACGGTCTTCCCCTTATGCTCCGTGCTGATATCGTAGTTCTGACAATACGCGCATTTCAGCACGCACCCCGAAAAGAACACCGCACCGCTACCGCGTTCCCCCGAAATGCACGGCTCCTCCCAATAGTGCAGCATAGCCTTCGCGGCAGTGATCTCCGTACTCATTCCGCAGTACCCGCGCGAGACTGTCCTGTCAACCCCGCACCGCCGCGGACATAGTTCACACTTCATATCACCCTCCAAAATAATAAAAAACCGCCTCACATCCATGCTCGGCGGTTTTATCCTACAAATTTTTGTTCAGCGACTGACCCGTTGCCCTGCCAACAACCGCACTGTTATAGTAGCCGATCTTCTGCTTGGTCTGCTTGAGCTGCTCAAGCTCACGGCGCGAATCAACGTGCCGATCCTTGAACTGCCCGTTAATGACCTTGTCCTTGTCGAGAATTCTCTGCTTTGCTACCGCGATATTACGCTGGAGCAGCTGCAGCTTCTTATGCGTTTCGTCAAGCGTTATGCTGACGTAGCTGCCGTTAATCAGCGCTTTGAGCAGCGTTTGTTCATCGGGAGGTTCGCACCCTACGACCGCGTCAAGATCCTCTTTAAGGTCTTCGAGGTTGTCTATCAATTCATTTCTGGCGATAAGCCCCTGCTGAATAATCTCAAGCTCAGCATTGATCATGCTATCCGTTTGTTTTTCGTATTCCTGAAGAGTGCTGAGTATCCGTGTCATGATCTCATTCACTCTCTCACAGCCAAAAAGCTCCGCCATACTTTTCCCCTCTTTCTGCGGCATTCTCTGATCTTATATTATAATATGCCCTTTTTATGATTTTGTTTATCCTGTGCCTCGATCTCTTCTCTTGTCATCTGGCTTATCTGCGTGAACGCGTCGCGAAGCTCCCCTATCATCGGGATTATCTTCTTGATCTCGGTGCAGTCCTTGCTTACATTCGCTTTTACTATCTCCTTATAGAAGAAGATGTATAGACTTTCCAGATTCTGAGAAATCGGCACGGACATATCCAACGCTTCTCTGAGCGCGTCAATGCAGTCCTCCGCCTTGATAAATGCGGCGTTTGATTTCGCGTAATTCTTCTTCTCGACAAAATCCATGCCGATAGCAAGCTGACGCTCTATCTCACTGTACAGCTTGATAACGACCTCGACAGGGGTCATGGTCGTAACAGACTGCTTCTTGTATTCGGAATAAGGATTTATCATGCTTTTCCTTCTCCTTATCTAATAGAAGACGCTCCATAGGAGACTTTCCCAGTGCGGCGCCATCCCGTTATTTATTACTGAGTTGTGCCAGAACTGCCGAGGAAGTTCGCCATATAACTGGACTGGCTGTTCATATCGGACATCATCTTCTCAAGGTTGGTGAATACGCTCCACCAATACTCTTCCTTGGAATCATAGCGGTCTTGCAACTGGCCGATGCGCTTGTTTATCTGCTCCATCTGACGGTAAATCGCGTTGTTCTTGGCGGTAGAGCCGCTCTGGAGACCAGCCTTGCGGATCAGAGTGCCCTTCACAGTATTGCCCGTGAGCCTCGTAGTGCTGATAGCGCCGTCAATGGTCTCGCTGACCTTCTTCATAATGCCCGACTCGGGATCGGTGAACAGCTTCGAGATAGCCTCGGGATTTTCCTCGAACGCCTTATCGAAAGCCTCCTCATCTATCTCAAGTTTACCGTGGCGCGCACCCTCGCTGTCGGTCATAGACGTTACGACACTGATACCCATATTGTACAGTCCGAACCTGGAGCCGTTGTCAAGCGTAACGCTATTGTAAAGCGCCATTCTGATATTGGACATAATGCCGGAAACCGTGGAATCGTTGTAGATAACACCCGTCTTGGCTGCTTCCTCCCACTTCTCGATCTCCTTTTCGGTCATCTCTTCCTTCTGAGCGTCGGTCAGCGGGTCGTAGGTGTTGTTCTTGGCGTCGCGCTTGGGAGCGGTACCTATATGGCCGTAAACGTCATCAATAAGCTGATTGTAGTCCTTAACGAAGTCCTTAATTGCCTGCTTGATGCCTTCGTTATCCTTGGTAATACTTACCGTAATGTCGGTGTTAAGCTCAACATCTGTAAAGTCGAACGTAATACCGTCCATAGTGTAGGAGCTGCCGTTGTGGTAGATCTCAACGCCGTCTATCGTGAACTTAGCGTTTTCGCCCAGCTCATAAACAGCGCCCGCGTTTGTCGTAAGGCCGAGAGCCTTTGCGAACTCGTCGTTCTCGTCAATATCTACGTCGCCGCCGTTGCCCATATCATTAGCTTCGATAATAAACTTATTCTCCAATTTGGAGTAAGACATGGTAACGCCCGCGTCGCTCTTATTAACAGCGGAAACCAGATCCGCAATGGTAGCGTTTTTGTCGATCGATATCTCCTTACCGTTTATCTTCATCGAGTACTTGCCGTCCTCATTAGGCTCAAGACCAAGATTGTACAGCTCGGTCTTATCGGTGAATTTGTTGGATACGCCGCCCTTTTCAATACCAAACGTTCCGCCGCCCGTTGCCGTAAGCGAAAACCTTACGGCCTCTCCGCTGCTGTCCTTTGCGGTAACATAGGACTTGTCGATCGTAAAAGTGATACCCTCGCCTTTAAACTCTCTGTTCATAGCCTGCTGGATAGCCTCGGTGTTCTTATCCTTAGCTGCCTGAATGCTTGTATAGGTGTACTTTTCGAGCTGCTCATCGGTAGGTATTGCACCCTTTTCCTTTATATACGCCATAGTCTTGAGCTGATTGTACTCCGCAAGAATGCTCTCATTGCCCGGCTCATTGCGGCTGTCGTAATATGTTTCGGAAACAGCATTGAACTTTATTTCTCTTGCATCTCCGCCAACGTCTACGGTAATGGAATTCTGACCCGTAACGGCAGACTGCGGCGCGATAGCAACCTTTGTCGAGGGTCTAGCCAGACCGAAGTTACCCGTTTTTTCGGTAATGGTAACTGCAGAGTTTCCCTTTACGGTAAATCCGATAGAGCCGTCGCCGTTGTCCTTTGCCTGAAGGAAGTAGTTTCCACTGCCCTTATCGGTCTCGCCGAAGTCATCCTTAAGCTGCTGATTAAGGTCGGCAATAATATCGGTTTTCGCCTGATCCAAAGCAGCCTCGGAAATGCTGCCGTCAGGATTAGGCGTGATGTTTGCCTCAAACTCCAGAGTCTTGGAAACATCTCCGAACTTTACATCAAGCGCAAAGGAATAGGTTCTCGTGCCGTCGTCATTGGTGGTGTACTCGGAGGTATTAAGCGCCTTCTCGAGATCGATGTTGAAGTTCTGCGTACCGAGAACGGAACCCGTACGGGTGGTAGCGGTAGCGGTTCGCGCAACATTCAGCTTATGGATACCCTCAACTGCGCTCGAAGACGTAGTTACCTTCAGACCGGTGTCCTTGCCGGCGTTGGTCTTGTTGGTAATATTGCTCTTGAACTTCGAAAAGGAGTTCGGGCTCATAAGGTAGCTGTCCCTCTTAAGTATATCAAAATACTTGCCCTTGAAATCACTCAGCTTCGTGATTATATCACGATACGCCTCCTGCTGCCACTGGAGTTTCTGGAGCTTTTTATTCTGATTGTCGATCTTTGTCTGATAAGTGGACATCATCTTTTCGATCATCGATTCGGTATCATAACCCGAATTGATGCCGCTAAGACGCATTATGTCATTCGCCATCTTATTTCTCCTCCTGTTTGTGTGAATTAAGAAGCTGCTCTATTGCCGCACCCGACGCGTGAGCGGACTGCTCGTTCGTCTGTCGGAGCGTTTTAAGCTCGCTTCGGAAAATCTTGACCTCTTTGGGAGCGTTGATCCCGATCTTCACCTTGTCCTTAGTTATTTCAAGCACCGTTATCTCTACATTGTCGGAGATCGTTATGCTTTCGTTTGCCTTTCGCGTTACTACCAGCATAATCAATCCTCCTTAGAATACACGGGATACTTAAAGTCGTAGTCCTCCAGCATTACCTGCGCGGCGATATTGTCCTTTAAATTTAGGACGATCGGGCAGCGCAGATTTATGGTCGTCTGCTTGTAATCATCGGGAACTATCGCAACGGCTAAGCAGGTGTACGGAGTGCTCTCGTCGAGCTTAAGCAGCTCCTGCTCGTCATCGGATATCTCAAAGCGGTAATCGGAATATATCTGCGTGGGATTGTACACGACAAAGCACGGCTCTACGCTCTCAACCGACTGTAACCACATCGGGAATGTATTCTCCCCGAGAGGATAGATCAGCGTATAACGCTTCACGCTCTCAAACCCGATAATTCCCTCGGGAACGTTGATAATCGTGCTCTCGTCAATTTCAATCTCTCCGAAATCTCTGGTTTTAATCTTCATTTTCATCAACCCTTAATATCCAAGAATGGCGGCGGCTCGTAATTCGGGTTCGCGCTTGGCGGAACATAGAGCGGATCGCCTATATACTCGATCTCTACGCGCGGCCTGTCATGAACGATAAACTCCACGCTTCCCGGAATAAACTCCAACGGCGAGTCGGGGTGAATATTCCAGTCAATGTCCTGAGTGCCCATCTGATACTCAATGTTCAGCTTGCCTGCTTCGAACGTGACGTCCGCGCCCTCCTTGGGCAAAAAATCCATAATCGTCTGAACGGTAGCGCCCGCTCTTGCGTTGTTGAGCGCGATCTCGGCGGGAGACATTCCTCGCGCCAGCTGATCGCCCTCGGCTGCTACCTTTGCCGTGCCCTGAAACGCGATTGACCAACCTTCCTGTGCCTTCTGCTTAAGCATATCGCCCTCGGTCATGTGACCGTAACCCATACTCTTCCTAGCCTGATAGGTATCGATATTAAGCTTCAGCGGTTCCGCTTCCATTACGAAGCCGCCGTTACGGCTCTTTATATTTACCTGCGGCTGGACATACTCATCGGAGTGCTCAAACCTCGCGTTCGTCACCTTGATCTCTATCTGTATCGGGATCGTGGTAATTTGAAGTAAATTAGGAATCAATTAAAACACCTCCTGTGTAATAATATTTTTCGAGGTGCGCCGCGCTGCGTGAAAAAGCTTCGTGCTGCCGTACGGGCGCTCCCATTATTTAATTTACTTTATATAGTTGAAAATACTGTTCGGCACTACCGAGCTGGACATCTGCAGGCAAGCGTTGTACATTGCCTCATATGTTTTCCAGAGCGTGATCTCGCTCTTTGCGTCGGTCGCCTCAAGGTCTACCTGACGTTCCTGGAGGTTTTCCTCTCTTGTGGTGATTCTGTCGATATTGAAGCTGATGAACTCTTCATTACAGCCCAAATCGGCAATCTCCACAAGCAGATTTTCGTTCGCGGTAACTATTCTGTCGATACAGCCGTTCGCGTATTCGATATCGCCCTGTCTGAGCGCTCTTGCCGCGTCTAATGTCAGCTGAATGTAATTGTTTGAGTAAATGGACTCTCTCTCTACAACAGGATTTTCCTTCGAGGTCACTATGGGGTTAGCAACTGCAACGCCATCGCTGAACTTGTAAATATCGTCCTTGGTATTCGTAAGAGTAACACCCGTGCCGTCAAGAGCGTCCTGAATACTTTTCAAAGTATCCGCCGGAGTATCGCCCGCCTTGAAGGAGATGTTCTTGATGTCCGTACCGTTGCCGGTCACTACCTTAAGCTCATAATACGCACCGGATACCATTGAGCCGAGGTCTATCGAATAATCTGTCTTGCGTCCCGCGACTACGGTCGCTCCCGTAGCGTCCTTGCAAGTAATACCAGAAATATACGAGCCATCGTCTTTCTTGGTAATAACGCCGTCCGTACTCATTGAGTAAGTGTTGTTTGCAGCATTGAACTTGTCAACGATATTCTCGCCGTCTGCCAGTGTAACGGTTATATCTGCACCGCCGGGAACAGAAAACGTATATGTGCCCGCAGCAAATTTTGACGTATCAAACTTTGTTGTGCTTTCGGTCGTGATATCCGCCTTTACCGCCGAAGGAGATGTACCCTTATTGTCTGCGCAGCTAACCTTTACCGTGTTGCCCTCGGAAGTGATAATACCCTGCGTTACCTTACCCTTGGAAATATTCACAACACCCTCTCCGAACGCCGCATCAAGCTCCTTCTGGATATTATCAAGCGTAGCCTTGTCGCGGGCTTCGGGGTCGTCGTCGTTAGCCGCGGTAAACGTGATAGTCTTTGCGTCCTCATTACCGACCTTTACCTCGATCGAATATCTCTGACCCTCCTCAAGGTTCTCAACATTTACCTTGAATTTATTTGTGTAACCCGAGTCGTTGTCCACTACAAGGTCCTCGGCTCTGGGATTTTTTTCTTTATTATTTACTAAGCAGCAAATTCCATCTTCAACGGGAATTTCCGCCTTTGTTACATTGCCATCCTTGTCCAGCTCGTCTTTAAACAGCGCGATAACGCCCTGTTCGTCCATCTTAGGATAGCCCTCGCCGATCTCCTTCTGCTTTTTAAAGGCTTCCTCGAGCTTGGCGTTTATAGCAGCGACATTACCCGCTTGAGTAGACTCTCCCTTAAAGCTGATGGTCTTTTTAACGTTGCCCGCATATACATCTATACAGTAGCTTCTGTTTGGCTTGATCTGCGAAAGGTCAACGTCCGCAACACCGTACTGAGCACCGCAGCCCGAAACCTTTGTGCCTACGAACGATATTTTTAGAACGGACTGAGGATCAACCTCCTGTGTCTCCTGATCTATATCCATGCCCAAACCAATGTCGAGGTTGACGTCCTTGGAGTAGGGGAAGCTTTTGTAATCACTTAACGCATTTACGGGAATTCCATGATAAAGAACCGTAGAAGCGTTGCCGTTCGCGTCGTTGATGATCTCAAACGGAGAGGTGTTGTCGCTCTCACCGCCGAAGATAGCACGTCCCGCGGAATCTGTATTGAAGATAGCACAAAGCTCCTTTGCGCTAGTCTCAAGCTGCTGGGCATAGATGTTATAATCCTCTATGTTCTTGGTAGTATTTACCGCGGCGATGATAGTCTCGCGGATAGACGCCATTTTTTCAGACACCTGGATAAGCGAGGTCTCCGCCTCGGTGTAGAATTTATTCGCGACCTTAAGGTTTTCCTTATGCTGTGCGGAATAATACAGCGACTTTCTTACGTTGAGCGCCTTTGCCGCCGAAAGCGGGGACTCGGACGCTCTCGAGAACTTTCTGCCCGAGGTGATCCTCTTCTCGGTCTGTGTCTTGAGGTTCAGCAGTCTGTTAAGATCGCGGTTATAGCCTCTGAGTATAGTAGGGTTAGTAATTCTCATATGTCAGTTACCTCCATATCTTACAGACCAACTCTGCCTGTTCCGTTGATAAGCTTATCGAGCAGATCGTCAAGCGCCGTTACCATTCTTGAGGACGCATTGTACCATTTCTGGTAGTTCAGCATATTGATACCCTCTTCGTCCATCTGTACGCCCGATACATCGTCTCTTGCATCGAGCAGACCGTTAACCGTGCTCTCCGCCGTCTCCTGGCGGCTGACCTCATACTTTATATCCTGTCCCAGTCTGTTGGAAACAAAGGAAATGTATTCGTAAACGCTGCCCTGAAAATCATGGCAGTTGCCGAATTTTATCGCTTGATTGTCAAACTGGGATATCAGGTACTTTATATTACTGTTCTGGAGATTTACCAGCTCGGAGGTCTCGTCCTCCTTGATATCGTCCTTATTTTCGTCAAATCCGTACTTGTACAGACCCGTGATCGGATCGAGGATTCTCACCTTACCGATCATAGTCGGATCCTCTTTCCACGAGTCCGCAACGTGAATATTTCCCGCGGTGATAAGCGCGTCCTCAACAGACGAAACAAACATTAGTCTCGATTTATCCTCGGCAGCGCCGTTTGCGTTATTAAAGGTATTCGCGATGGTACGCGCAAACTCATTGATAGCGCTCTTGTAATACGCGATACCGTGAACGCTGTTCTGTCCGCCCGACGCGTAAACGCCGTTACCGTTGAGCATATCTATGTAGCCCTTAAGCGAGCCCGACGTGAAATCCGTCGGATGACCGCTCTCATATTGAACTATCGCCAGACCATAGCTGTCGTAGTCCTTCATAATAAGGCGATTTGTCTTTCCGCTCTCGCCGTCGAGTATCGTAACGCCGCCCAGCATAACGTTATATGTTCCGTCGTCGTTGCGGTTAAACTCAATATTTCCGTAAGTTGCAAGCTCGTCGATATACAGATTCATATCATCACACAGCTCGTTGGGATCGTATCCCTCACCGAGATGTATCTTCTCGCGCGCTATCTTGTCGTTGAGGATATTCATATCCGCGATCATATCGTTTATGTAGTCCACAGAATCCTTAAGCTCGTTTACATAGGTGTACTCGATCTCTTTAAGCTGCGTATCATAAACGTTCAACAAACGGCAAAGGTTAGTAGCGGTGTTCACAACTATTGTAGCAACCTCGGAACTGTCGGGTTTTTCACCGGAATAGTCCTGAAGCGCATTAAAGAACTGCTGCGTATAGTGTTGCAGACCATCGTTTTCAAAGTCGTCCAGCACATCCTCAATCTCGGAAAGTATCTGCACCTTTGTGCTGGTCTCCGCCTCGACCGCGACGTTCTCGCGGTAGCGCTTATCAATAAAGATATCGCGTATCTGACTTACGCCGTAAGCGTTTACGCCCTGACCTTGCATCGAAAGGTTGTTCGTTTTAGTCGACCAACGCATTGAACGGTTACCCGAAACGTACATTGAGTACATATCCACACGCTGTCTTGTGTAACCCGGGGTATTTATATTCGAAATATTGTTACCCGTGATGTCGATATTTTTCTGCGCGATCTGTAAGGTGCGCTTCTGTGTTTCAAAACCTAAAAATGTTGGACGCATATATATCCTCCTGAAGTTGTATTATACCTGTCTGAAAACCTGCGCGGAGGACTGTCCTCCCGCAACCTTCGAGGCGTTTCTGTTGTAGGTCTCGGGCTTTTCGAGAATTCCCGCCCTCGCTACGAACTCTTTCTGATTGTCGAGCTTGCGCTTTACTACCTCTGTCGTCTGCGAATTAAGCTCCGTTATATTGTCGACGAGCTCCTCAAGCTGCTTATACAGCATACTCATCTTCGGCTTGTACTCCTCGGGAGCATCCTCTATAAGCTCGCTCAACTTTTTATCGCTGATTCCGAGCCCTCTGAAAAGCTCCAGTCTCTTATCCTCCAGCGAACGGCTTTTCATCAGGTAAGCCTGCTCGTCGTTGAGGGAATCCGTCAGCCATTCAAGGTCGTCCGCAAGTATCTTCGTGTGCTTTTTCATCAAAAAAACGGTAAGCTCTCTGTAAAAATCCACGTCGATCTCAAGGCATTTTACCACTGCGTCGGCGGTTATTTTATCCATAATCTCACCCCATGAAAATCAGTGCCACAAGCTCGGCGCTTGTCAATCCCTGCTCTGCCGTATTCTGCGCTTCAAGAAGCTCCTTTGGAGAAGCGTCGGAGTTTACCTCCTGCGCGATAGCAAGCTTCGCGGCAGCAAGAGTTTTCTCAAATCCGAACTCAACTCTGTCGGTGTTATTTTTAGCGGAAACGGCGGCACCGGACTTTTTGGGCGACTGTGCCTTTGTTGTTTTGTAGGTGGAAATGATACCGTTGATTCCTTTTATCTCCATAGTGCCTGCCTCCTTTTAAAATTTTGTAAATGGGCGCATTCTTCCCCACATATATATTATCGGCAGTAAAACGTAAAACTTTAGCGTTATGTGAGAATTTTCGTGTTGAATGCACCAAAAAATCGCCGTTTTCGCGGCGGTTTTTCGTCGAATTTGACAGATACGGAAAATGCGGTATAATGCGGCGCCGAACTTACACTCCCGAGTGTTACCCAAAAACTCCCCCGACCGTTAGATCGGGGGAGCAATGTTAATTCCATCGGAAAACGTTACGTCATCACACATCAAAGGTATCATGACCGAGCGAGGTTTTCTTCATGCCTCTTTCAAGCTTGCTTCCGCCGCGCTCTACCTGAACTCCGAACACGCCGATGATCTGACCTTGTTTGTTTATGTAATTGCCCTTTGAGAAATCAAGGTAATCCAGCCTGTAATTATTCCATGCGGACTCGCCGGAAAGCTGCGGCAGACGCGCCTTGGAGTAAGCCGCGTAGTTGACCTTTACGGGATTTGTATAAGCTGCGGGCTTGCCACCCTCCTTGGGCGGAGCGGTATAGTTTACATATATGTAGTAAAAGCCCTCGTGAACGTCTATACGCGTTTCAAGATCGTTCTTGAACATCTCGCCGAACTTAGTACCCTGCGTATCCGTGCCGCGCATAAGAAGCGTTTTCAACGCCTTGGGGGTGTAGTACATATCGGCATATCCCGTGTTATCGGAAGCGGCTACATTCACCGCTGTGATTATACCCTTTTCGGCAACGACCTCAATGAAGAGCTCGGTTGTCTCGGGCATATCGGACACGGTTATCGTGCCTGCTTTACACGGAAAATTTCCGCCTGCTTTCTTATAGAAGCGAACGCACTCGGAATATTTCTTCGTGCTGTCCTTCTCCGCCTCGTTGCCCTCGGCTTTAAGCCTCAGATTGAGCGGCGCCTCGGTCAGCGAATACTTTGTAAATATTGACTGTGCCACGTTGTACATATCGCGAGAGGCGGAATTCGCGTCGTCGATAGCCGCCTTTTTCGTATCGAGCGACGGCAGTATCATAGCGGCAAGCACTGCGATTATCGCGACAACTATGATCAGCTCGATCATGGTAAAACCGCGCTTTGCTCTCATTTTATGAAGCTGTTTTATCATAAAAACCTCCTACTATAATATATTTATCGGGTAAATCCACGGCAAGCCAGCC
>ERZ777305.444-NODE-444-length-68218-cov-66.006323_pt1 | contig 68218 bp, 48 predicted proteins | sample MGYA00374965_ERZ777305 | MGnify/ENA primary metagenome ERZ777305 (study PRJEB29328, sample SAMD00013331) | mouse gut metagenome | study: EMG produced TPA metagenomics assembly of the Metagenome analysis of fecal microbiota from mouse which was promoted...
TTGTCAACCTTGATAAAGGGACATCCGTCCATATCCACATTGTGATGATAAAACTTTGAATAGTTTTGGTCTGTCATGATTACCGACGGTTACTTTGCAGCGGGCAGTCCGTGATATTCATGGAGAGCCTCATATACATTTTGAGTGACACAGTTTAGTCGATAAATCGCATGCAGCTTGAACTGGTCCACACGGGAGAGGTCGACAGCCATTGCCTTTACGCAATTCGGTAGGATAATTGACGTCTTCCATACATCTTCGGGAAGTGCTTCAAGCGTATCAGACAGCTTGTTCCAGTCAATGTCTCCGTCAGTAAAGAGCGAGTGGAACATAGGCTCCACCAATGGAGCTATTTCCTCTGACTTACCCTTATGACCATTGGCGCGAACTGCAGACTCAAGCATATGCTTTATCCCAGAGATAAGGCTATGGCTCGCAGCTTCCCACTTTGAAGGTTGATTCTGGGTCATACTGAAAGATCCCTCCCGTGGGTACAAAGAGATGAATTCATCCGGGGCTTGCTTCAGGAAGTCAAGATAGAACCGGTCTATCTTGCGTCGGCCTGTAGCCGGGTTGATTTCCTCACTTGCGTTGAGCCACTCATCACTCTTGGAGTCATATAAGTTGATGTCGCAGTCAACATCATTACCCCATTCACGAATCAGTGAATCCTCGATGTAGATAAACCACGGAGCTTTTGATGCAATGGGAAGAGAAAGCACTTCTTTGAGTTCTTCTCCACGCCCGCGTCCGATAGGTATTATAAAGAAATGCTCTGTGTCGCATTTCATGATCTCAGGCAGTTGGGCATATGATGGAGCGCCCCATGAATAGGGTCGAAGTTCGTCCTTGCCTCCGGGGATACGCTTATTTTCACCTACGAGTTGGTTTAACCTTGGATAGTACATCTCTGAAGCGATTATGTGAGGCCTGGAATAGTCTCCGGCTTCAACATATTGCTTGATTGCCTTTATTGAGTCGGCAAAGTTCTTGGAATGAAGCATGGTAGTTGTTATTTTTGCAAATGTAAATGTTTTCCGTTTGCAATAACCTGATTTAACGTCATTTGGCGTTGTTATTGCTAACAGGGTAAAGTTCTCAGTGTTTTTTAAGGTTGTCGGTTGATGACATTGCTGTCAGACGGGTGGCAGCGGCTATGTAGTCGAGCTCGACACGAACAAGTGAAAGCAGCGGGGCTATGAAGTCCCAGTCCACATTGTCGCAATACCATCCGCTGACGAGTGTAAGCGTTCCGGGACGGAAGGAATCGAGCTCTATTTTATGCTCATTCCTTCTTTTGTCTTTGACAGTTACAGTCTGTCCCTTCACAGATGCTTTGATATTGTCGGTAATCTGACGCATGACAGTAAGCACCGGTTCGAGACGTATGAGAAGATCCTCCATGCGTTCGGTATGGTCAAGATGGATTTGCTTCAATGACTTTGCTTTCATAGGCTGCAAGCCATCCTCACCTTCTGACAACAAAGGTATAGTACGTGAATGCTCCTTGTCGACAATCCACACACTGCCCGTAGACCGCATAATCCGAAGACCTTCGATTTCAGAAAGCCTATAGTCGCCCTTGGTTGTATGGAATACTACTCGTCCGACTATGCTCTTTACCCAACTGTCATACCATCTCTTGAGATACAAAGGATTACCGTCAGATGCAAGAATACCCTTGCGGACAAACATATCGAGATGGTAACGGTCTGCTGTTGAGAAAAGACTTCCAAGAATACGTATGGGGAAGAAAACATTCTTACCCGCGCTCATGCGGTCTTGTGTCTTGATACGAAGAGAGAATATGCCCGCCAGTGTATCATGGTCAAAAAACTCGAAGTCGGAATCAAGAGCGCTGTCGTCGAGCTGCTCTGTCTCACTATGATCTATGGCAGCAACAGTGTCATCCTGAAGTGCGACAACATATTCAATGAATTTTTTCAAGTGGCTCACATTATCTTGAAGCCGCTTTTTCTCCGTCGGGTCTGTGGTGTTTCTACTTTTCTCTCCTATGGTGCCGACCAATGCTGTGAGGAAGTTCTCCGCACACCCTTTTGCCACAGCATCGACAAGCCCGTCAAACAGGTCTTTATTGACTATCGGAAGGAAGAATTCCCTGTTGACACGCCTTATGCCTGAGCAATAGCTGTCGGCGCTGCGTCTGGAATGTCCCTTGTTTAACCACCACTGACGGAAACCTTCAAGGAACTTATCGGTATTAGTCTCGGTCATTTGCCTGAGTTTAGCCTTTCCCGCTCCCCTGAGGAAAGAGATAAAATGACGAAAGCGTGGAAGCTGCTATCTTATCCCAAATGTGTCCAGGCGGTGGAAGAAGCCTTCAATGCTTGGGTATAAGTGCAAACTCCCACGCCGTATGAGTGTACGACGCGAGAGTGTCCACTTTTCCTCGCATTGGTCTCTAAGCTTCCACACTTCAGACACATGAGAATCAGTAAGACACTTTCGTGTTTTGACTATGAACCGACTTAACGGTACACTGCAAAGTTAAACATTATTTTGCGATTGACCAAGCTATTTTGAGAATCAGAGTGTTAAATCCGTTCTTGACTCCAAAAATTAGTGATTTTAACATTATCTCTTGACATATCTTCTCCGAAGACAAGCACTGTTACTTTACAAAAAGTGTCATCAGTATTATATTGTTTTTGAGTGAAAGAGGATATAATTAATATAATAAGGAGAAAAAAATTACAGTAACAGCCATCTTCGTATAAACTTTTTCATCAAGTTGATCTACCATTGATAGAAACTTCATAATTCTACACAATGAAAAGTATATCTCTCAAACCCTGCAAACAGTCCTCTTCTCGAATCCCTGCAATATAATCAAAGCCATCTTGGCCAGGTATCATCCCAGAGGGATGCTATACGAATATATCAACATCCATGATTCTATTAATACTTTTTAACAATAAAATTTCACCCCAAATCTAAACTTTCTACTCAATCCCTAATATAACTGGCAGAGAAGGCAACGAAGCCGACTCTTTAAACCGCAAAAACAACCAGATATGGCAAATAAAACAAACTCAAAAAATATGCATCATATGCATCGACAGTTAAAGTTTACCGTCCTCCAGCAAATCTTTGCAAAGGGCAAAGGTCTGCATAGCTTCCTGAAAGACGAGGAGCTTAACAATCAAAAGAATGTGTTTTTCTTCCCTACAGAAGAGAATGCACAGGGTACTAATGGTGAAGAAAGAATCGCCGCGTATATGCTGACCATCGAAGGGCGCATGAGAATCATAAAGGAGAAAGATGGCAAGTTCTTCTTTGTCCCCAGCTATAACGAGGACTTGATTGACGAAGCGGTCGAGATTCTACGTGAGGAGGTTGAATACAATGGCCGTTCATGCTTCTATCAGACTCTGAAGGAAATCGAGAGTGTCGTATCAGTCAACATCCAACCATTATTCTGACGGTCATTATGCGTAAAATCACTACTAAATACATCTTTGATCGACATCCTAATCTTGGGTGGCTGATGTATAACCTCTGGTTGATTAATTCCGAATACGCCTACTATGAGGCAAGATACCAGTATCGCGACTCATGGGCAACAGGTGGTTACCCTCATATCATCGTTGCATGTCCCAACGGTATATTGTACAGGGTGTACATCGATAAGGAATTGAATCCGTTCTACGAGCAGGTTTCTCCTGAAATGCACATATTCCGAACCGCCTTCGGTGATCAGTATGAATATATCCTAAGCCAATATGGACTGCCGGAGGCTCTGTTCTAAAGCCATTCATCTCTCCCTCTCACAATCCGAGAGGGAGATTCAATCCCCTGAAACAAAAGAAATAAAAAAATTTTTTCAAGAAAATGAAAAAAACAGTAAACAATCCTTCTGAATCTTCCTATAACCAAACGGAAGAGCTCAGCAATAAAGCTGATTCAAAAACAACATCCATTATGAACACAACAACAAAACCAGAATACATTATGACACAAGAAAAATCAAGCATTCTTAATGCAATGGTCGAAATGCAGAATGATGCCGGCAATAGTCGGGTCTACATCTTAGAGGCCTCAGGCAAGCTCTATTACAGGGATGTTTATTATCTTACTTCGGGCAAAGCCAACGAGAAATCACCTTCTATGATCGTATGTTGTATCAACTCTATACCAAAAGAAATGACCCCCTATCTCCCCACAGATGTAGATGTCATCGATGAAAAGCTGATGGCAGCTTATATGTGGGCCAACCATGAGGTTCTATGCAAAGCGTACAAATACGATTGCAGGACAATGGAGGATGAATGCGGAATACTTGACGCCATAGCATTGCAGCTTTATTATATCCGACAACTTTCACCAAAGTACTACAAGGACAACATGGGATTCTCCGAGCCGTATAAAAAACTACGCAATTACACTTATGTAAGTAAACTTGCAGATGAAATCTATCAAAAGCTATAAAAGAGGCTCGTACATATTGATTGAATACATTCACTGAAATATTCACTATAGCAACAGTAAGGACCGGCACTTCCGAAGAGTGTTGACAGAGGTGCCGGTCAGCTTACTTACATTCCGCAGACTGATACCCTTTCGCAAAAGTCGTAGCTCTTCGGTATATTCCACTTGCATTATGTCGGCGGTTTTGTGGTAGCCGGGTTTTCGGCCCACACGACCGCCGGCATTTATGTAATTGACATACCCGCTCTCCATGCGTTCTCTGATTGTACGACGCTCCATTCTCGCCACTTCGGCAAGTATCGTGACCATAAACTGACTCATAGCGTTTATTTTGCCATCAGAAGTCAGAGTCTCGATATTATAGTTGTCAATATAAAGCGACACTCCCAATTCATTCAATCGCTCGATTACTTCAAGCACCTGTACGGTATCGCGTCCCAGACGGCTTAACTCAGTTACCATTACTTTTTCTATATGGTTGACCGAGATATAATCAAGCATAGCAACCAGTTCGCCCCTGTTTTTGTTTGAGGTAGCTCCGCTGATCTGTTCACAGAACACTTTCTCGACATTCCAGCCCCGTCGCCCGGCAATCTCATTGAGGTCGTTGACCTGACGTTGGTTGTCCTGAATGCGTGTTGACACACGCGTGAATATTACTACTTTACACATTGACACATCGTTTTAATCCTGTTCGTATCAAGCGAATTTACAAGATTAAAACGATGTGTCAGTTTTTCGTTAAGCTAAAAAAACCAGATTCTGCCGGCTTAGGCAAAAGCCTCATAACGGCTCCGGTTAAGAAATGCTATCACATCCGAGCCCAAGTACCAATACTTGTCACTTTCACGGATATATGACAACAGTCCGTTATCACGGTATTTTTTCACAAGACGTTCATCGACACCAAGCAGCAACCGTATCTCCTTATTATTATAAAGAGCCTTGGGATTAAGCTGGATTTTAGTAGTTTCCAGTCCGCTCCTGAGGTCATTGAGCTCAGCCCTCAGGCTCTTTATTTCTTTTATAAGGGTGGTAATCAAGTTGTCGTTGATCGGTTCGGGGTTATTCGTTGACATCTACATACATTGAGATGGGGTTTTGTAAGTTATATACTGAAATCCCGATATTGTCTACATAAATTTTACCGGTCAACCACCATAACAGACAATATACCCACTCAAACCTCTCACTTGAAAACTATCGCCATCGGCATTTCACCGCATTTTACTGCATAATACGCTGTCATAAAACTATCAACAAATCAATAATCACTTGATAATCAATCATAAAAATAATCAGTTCTTTCTTCAACGAGGAGGAGTATTGATTTCTGTCAAGCAGGTAAATAAAAGATAATCAATCGGATAAACAATGAGAATTTGTTTGTCCGATTGATTTTTTTGTTTTTAGCCAAACATTGATAAGAATATAATTAATTGGAAATCAACATTGTCTATTTTTAGTTCTTTCAATAATTCCAGATTTGTTTGTATATAATACATATAGCTTTCAGACATGTGTGAGTATCGGTAACTCACATCTTCCGGCTCATTCGGGTTCGATAATCTCTAATTCATCAATGATATCAGTCAATTTGCGGCCCATTTAAGAATGAAGTCTCTTTTTGAGGTATATGTTCATTTTCGTAGTTCATGCTCAATCCAGATCTTTACCTTGAGTAGGAGTTTGAATCCGCCTACCATCTTAATGCACTTATGGAACAATTAAAATAACTTTCACCATCTATTCGTTCTCTTGATAAATAAGTACAATAATCGACGAGAAAATTACAATGGAAGCGATTTCAAAAGGGACTAATGGGAAAACGGCGCTCATATTCGTGCATGGAATAGTGGGAAACAATCGGATTTTTGATTTCCTACAGCCGTTAGTTCAAGATAAGTATAAGGTGGAATATGTAGAGCTTAAGGGGCATGGTGGCAACGCTCTCGAATTTTCTCATGCTTCTATGTCGCAATGGAAGAATCAGGTTGAGAGGAGAGTAGAGAATCTGTCGGCACGATTTAGCAATGTTGTAGGTATAGGCCATTCAATGGGTTGTCTTTTACTGATGGGGCCGGCGGCATTGGGGTATTTATCAGGATTGTTTTTGCTCAATCCTCCTATGCGTATCACTCCCAAAATACGCTTGTTTTCGAATATCTTCAAGGTTGCAACGGGAAATATGATGAATGATCCGGTGACTACGGCTGCCAAAAGTGCCTATAGTGTTTCTATTGATTTTAATCCTCTGCATTACTATGGTTGGCCAAAGCGTTATCTTGAACTGTTTGCAGAGGTCAAGAGAGTGAGAGAAATAGTGATACCAGATCTTCAGATTTCAATAGATGTCATACTCTCCCGTCGCGACGAGATGGTGTCTCCATCCTCTGCAGAGGTGTTCACCAATATGCCGGATGTCAATATTACAATATTACCAAATTCCACCCATTACTATTATCCAGCGGAAGATCGTAAGATTATCATAGATGAATTCCAGCAATTCTTATCCCGGCAGACACAATGTCTTTAGAAGCTCTCAAAAAGCTTTCTCAGGATTATGAAGCATGTGTTAAGGTCCTACATTTGAGGAGGTGCCTTAGTCTGTATGGTATCGTTAGGCGTTGGAAGATATTCACGAATAGATGGAGAAGCTAACCAAAGCATAAGAAACATCAGTTTCTGAAGTTTAGGATTAATAATCTCACTGTCTTTTCCGAGAAACTTTTCAGCATCTCCCAATGTAAAAAGTGTATCATTGTTTCTTATAATGTACAGTTCGGTATATATGGGATTATACGTTTGTTTTGATAAAGGCTTTAATTGTTTTGCCTCTTTCCATAAAGAATCTAATCCCCATATAATTGTTGGGGTATTTCTTTCAATGAATCTTAATGTATCAAATGGCTGCCATGTCTGCTGGTCGTTCCAGTTTCTGGTCGTGCCATTAGATAAGAGTAATCCAGAGGTGTCACGGTACACTTTGGACCAAACATAGCCGTGATGTCCAGTACGATAAAAGATGAAGTCTTGATTGTTTGAATCTGTTGGTATCCTTGATAGAGGCGTAGAAGGATGAGATTTTTTATAATTATTAGCTGTAATTGGTAACGAGAAAATGGTTGTCAGTATTAATAGAAGGTATACTACAAACACAAAAACAGAGAAATTTTTCATTATCTGAAACTAGGCAAAAGAGTGTAACCAGGAAAGGCCCCGTTGGGAGCATGATCTGCACCGTAATATAAGGAACAGCAAGTAATTAAAGCTTGTTGTATACTTGTTTTTTAGGAATAAGGTACACGGTCCCAAAGAGCATCATAACATAGCTCAAGTGTTAATAATGTCAAAAATAAAATGGATTCAAATATCATAATTATGATTTTACTGATGAAGCGTCTGATCAGTAAATGATTTACCGCAATATATATAGTCCATAGAATAAATGATCTAAATATAACTATGATATAGCTGAGAGGCCTTACTGCAATCCATGCGCTATAAGCAAAATCAAAAAAAATGCACAAGAATGCCAAATATAGAAATCCATATGCAGCTAGTTTCTTATACTTCATTACTATATCTTTCTTATTAAGAGGCATTATTGGTTTATAAGTCCACCTATTTATGAATATATCTCCCGGTAGGATTCCAGTTCATTATTGAATTAAATGCAGAACTTGGCAATATTTTAATATCACATTTCATTTGATAACCGTTGAAAACATCTACAAGACCTCCAGGAGTGGGTATCGGTATTGTAGTTGGTTCTACAGTAGGTTTAGAAACAGGTATACCTGCGTTTATCATAACCTTTTGGACTGCGGTAGCACAATTGTTGTTGAATAGATTGTATTCAGTGTTCGCAATCTTTGTAAAATCATTCCGCATGGATGCATCCTGTTCCGGAGTCGCAGTTATTTGGTATCCTTCGGCGAAATCATAGTTGTTAACATTTCCATCGGTCTTTCCTTCCTCTCCCTTATTAACATTGTAGGAAGAATTGAAAAAATGTTCTGGGGAATCCCATGATCCAACAGCAACATCATTGAATGGGCGACCTCCCGTATGATTTTTTGTTAGTGGATTCACCACATTATTTCCATTGACCGAATAATATTGCCATTTGCCATTTTCATCTTGAATGAGCATTGCCATATGCTCTCCCTCCGTATAGTTAAGGACAACGATATCCTCTCCGTTGGGGTCAATACAGTTTACGGGATTATTACCGCAATAGCAATATGGCGAGAGATGGTAATATGCATTGACCGTTAGCGGTAAGCATATAATAAAAGATAATAGAAGTGTTGGGTGAAGGATATTTGTTTTCATTTTGGAGATATGTTTTTTTGTGAGTGTTTCTGAGCCTCGATCGCTCTCTGTCGTTTACGCTGTTCGAACTCTTCTGTAATTTCGGTCATAGATGTTTTGTCCAACCCACGCATACTGTCGGCGATTAACGCTTCAAGATAAGCTACATGCTCGTCATAGATATGTCCGTTTCTTTCCAGATAGTCATGGAGGATTCTATCAAGTGATTTGCCGCGGATGATCCAGGCATTGGGATTCATCGGATAAAACTCCAATGAGCGGGTGGCGCACCAATAAGAGAAGTCATCGTATCGTTTGAACTTCTCCACATATCCGAAGGCGAGCTCCGCCATCTGGGAGGCGACGGTCTGTACGTCTGTAAGCGGAGTCATGTAGGTACCGGCCATGAGTGCTGAATCACAGATCTCAAAATCCTCCTTTATCCACCAGGCCGGTACCATCTGGTTTGTAGTCACCTCAAGGTTTATCCATTCTTCCGGAGTGAAGTTGTCCTCATCCCTGTACATGATGTAGCAGTGCCCGGGAGCATGTGCGATCGATACATCAGCTCCGATTTCCTTGGCAAGTATCTTATACATCCATGGAAGCGAACGACACTGGCCTTTATGGGTCTTCAGCACTTTGGAGACGAACTGTCCCTCCCAATCCGATTCCTCCTTGGAGAAATACTCGAAGTCGTAGGTATATGGAGTATATCCGTTTCCGGAATAGGGCTTGAAGAAGTAATCGGTGATGGCCATCTGCTTTCCTGTCTTATAGGCGTCGAGTCTGTTGGCGTCATAAAACCTGTTGAGGAACGCAGTTATCCTGTCGATCTCGTCGCAGAAATCCTTCTCATAGTCAAGTTTTCCTTCCAGATACGCCCATTCCGCCAAAAAGACAGCACGCTTGATGGAAAGGGAGTCCTTCCCTTCGAGCATATCTGTCATACTGTTGAAGGCTGAGACATAGTAATCCTCTGCCGTCATTTCCTGTGAAACGGCAGTCAGTCTGATCAAGATGAGTGTTAGGAAGCATATGATTCTTTTCATCCAGTAAATATAGCATAATTTTAAGAAACAAGTCCTATATATCAATATGTTATAAAACATAAAAGTGAATCAGACTGATTATTTCGATTGTATTGAATCTAAGATACCCCCCAAATGTTTCATGCCTGCAAGCAGAATATTTGTTTGTATGAGAATATTCCAGACAGACCTTTTATGGTCTGAAATAGCCAAATATGTTTGTATATAAGTAATAGTGGAGGTAATAAACACTTTATTTTCAATATACTTCTATCTTTTTAACGAGGAGGAATACTAAACTTTTTAAATTCACTGGAAGATAGAATAAAAGGAGTTGAGCGTGCTTGGTGCGATGCTCAACTCCTTGATTATTGGGATCTAACGAGTATGAAAACTTTAATTTGATGTAAGATCAGCCTTAGGCAATTCATTATTCCTGAAACTTATCCTTAAACCCGTTGAGTTTATTATCATAATAGGAACGTAAATCATCCCACTTATAGTAAGGATAAGATGTTGTTTTTATCGGAAACGGGACTTCTTTCTCATTAAGCAGTATCTTGACTAAAATATCACTACCTGTCTGCTCATCATTACTTGAGAGCCGATAACCGCTATTACGAGCCTGAATTACGGGCCGATAAAATACAATCTGAATATTTGAAGCCATCGGGAAAAACTCAAAATTCCTCCAGTTATTAGCCAAGTTACCAATATTGTCCGTCGAGTAATCAACATTGTTTATTTCCATAAGTGTTATCAAAGGTAATAGAACCGATTCATGTCCGAAACGCAGATTGACCCCTACCTTGTTGGAAACGATTGCCGAATCCGCTCCTTCAATCATACTTCTCAACAAATAACGTTGCGAATACGGTACACGGCCTGAAGTCAAAGGAGTGTTGCAGGCGGTTACATACCATTCGGCATTACGTTCAATCCATTCGTCTCGCAACTCTCCGGGAGTGAAAAAATCATATAAATCATAAAGATTATCATGACTCTGAGCATTAACCGCCACTTCAAAGACCGACTTAAAAACACTACGGCTGTCAATTGAGTCTTTAGCCCATGCGGCATCATTGAATACCAATTCAGTAAATGATGAAATATCTCTCGGACGGGCAGAAAAATTCTTGGACAATTCAGAGGTCGCTGTCGCTATAAGCTGCTGTGCCGGAATATCAAGATGATTGTAGTTCAATGTATTCTGAGTTTCCATTGAAGCATCACACTTTACGTTAAGCCCCGGTTCTATAGCCTTCAGTTCAGCAATTTCACTGGCCATTGAAAGGATACAACGGATAACCACCGTAGAATTAGCATTCACATAATTGCCGGCACGATATATCTCAGGGAAATTTTTAACCATACGTCTGGCAATCTGACGGTGCTGACGGTGGCCAAGCGGAGTTAATTCCCCGGCTTTATTTTTTGCTGCTTCGCTCACAAATATCAGCTGTTTAAGCAATAGCCGACCTCTCTCTGTCAGCTTTCCTTTCATATCTGCCTGCCGGAGATAATCGACCGGCCTCAGATAAAGTTCATCCGCAGTAAGCCAACGGCTTCCATGACGGCCGTAATGCTCAATATGGAACGGTTCATAACCTTCGGGAGATGACGACAACACAGGTGCATTTTCATCTGTCACAGGATAGGCGTAATATTGACTTCCGGCTTGATAACGGTCTACATCAGCAGCAATCTCAGCATGAGAACATAATGTCCCCGCTATAGCCATAAAGACACCGATAAAAATTCTATTCATAAAGCTATCTGATTTAGTATTAACCACTTGACTTGTATAGGGCCTATCCTACCACCAGACATTGGGAAAAACGGCCTCTACCGGTTACAGCCGTCACGATATAGAGACCCGGATTTTGTGGCGCGGCAATTGTAAAGCTATCCAAATCCGGCACTGAATGACGCGACAAAAGTTGACCTGAGATATTGTATATCTCAACAGCTGACATAAACGGACATTCAAGACCGACATTTCTGCCGGGAAGAACCATACGCGGTGTCAGCTTCAGAACACTGTCAGCATTGTCTGAGGTAATGCCTCCGATAGATGACAACGCACCACCTACTGAAATCTGACGTGTCACACTTTTCTCACCGCAAACAACAGTAAGCGTACCGAATGCCGGAGTGTCGGATGCAATAAATCCACAGCCATCGACAACACCAACGCCGTCAGAACATACAAGAGTATAATCAGGTAGTGTGTCAAGTAACGAATCGTAGCGGTTATAGGCAAGAATCCGAGGCGCGAATGTAGCTCCAAGGGGGAGCGAGACAATCTCTTCAGGATAATCAATTTCTATTCTTGATATTTCAGAATCAGCCGGAGAATCGTCAAAGACCATTAGGCAATTGGCAACTGCTCGAGGCGTATTCTCGGTTGTCTTATTTACAATTCTGTCTGTAACATACATTTCAGCCGAACCTCCACCGTCGCACTGCATCATGTAGGCACATCCGAAATGACGTGCAATCTGTGCAGCCTTAGCCGTGCTCAGACCTGCCGATTTACCGTAGACAGGATCAGTCGATTTGTCAATAACCATCATATAAAGAGTCTTGTGATCGTCCGACGTACCGTATAGCGAACGAGGATAGGTCATGCTATCATAATCAGCAGCATTGCAGCGAGAGAGAACCTCACCATCACGCATCATAAGCAGATTGCCGCCTATCGCTGTCTCCACAAGTGGATAGACCGACGAGGAAGATGGAGAAAAACGGAAGGTGTATTTAAGTGCCACCCTATCGCCTACCTTGACATTGGCAAGCTTTGTCCGTCCATTTCCACGCCCGACTATGGCAAGATCATGATTTCCAAGTGTCCCGGTTCCTGCATCAGTCCGTATTTCCCTGACGATAAAGTCTATGAAGCGGCCTCCCATCCACTCTTCACCGTCAGCAATATCTAGAATTACTTCTGTCGCGTCTCCACCTTCAGCCAACCGGTAGAATCCATTTGCATCAAGCTCCGACGAAATTGGGCTAAATTTCGTGTCAGAGCCATAAAAACTGTTATAAATCCCGATTTCATCCGGATGCACGCCCTTATTGCACTGGCTAACATTATATAGAGCAATCCCGTCATTGACACGTATCACCATGGAAGGTTGACAATAGTCTATATATATTTCCTTATCAGGCGATATGCCCATCAGTCCTGTCACCTGAAGCGGACCGCCAAAGGCCATCTCTGAAGCCATATTGCATTCGGTAACCATCTTGCCATTTCGTATGGAGACATTGCGTGTCTGCGATGAAAACAACTTACCGTCAGGACTCTGCGAACTTACAGCCCAGAAGTTGGCATTCTGTCCGGCAATCGCCCTATGTCCGGATTCTGACAAGCGCATGGCAGCCGAGACAATCTTTTCAGTTCCTTTGGCGCTTTCATTGGCCACTGAGTTTTCGACACGGACATACTCATTCGTCATATCAGCAATAACCATATTAACGTTGAGAGGAATCTCAGGCAAACGAAGACGCAGATAAGTTGTCCCCGGGCCAATGCGCCGCTCAATCAAACGATCCATCTGATAGGATTTGTCGTCAATAGTCACATTCTCAGACCTGAGAGATGGCGGAAACATGAACAAGAATCCGACAACGACACTAAACAGACATTTATTAATTCTCATAACTATTCTATATTCAAAAGTAACTGTTTCCAAACTGTAAAAACGACAGAGGAGCATAAAGGCTTTGAATAGCGCATTATGCCCTTCTGCCTATAAAAGAGCCCGGATTTTTCAACCGTTTATTTCACTATGAATTTCTTACCGTTACGGATATAGATACCCGGAGCAAGAGGTCCACGGCATTCGATGCCTAAGAGATTGAAAATGCGGTTATCAACAGCACGCCCGTCAGTCTCTATTATGTCAATGCCACTCTGAACACCGGCCGGAGTGATCCGCAGATTATCGAAATGCCAAGGATAGCAAAGCGAAGTAACGGTCAACTTATATGTTCCGGCCTTAAGTTTCACATCGCGATAGTCAGGAGTTTCGTTGTAGACTGATGTCAGACCGTCATCACTACCGGATTCAGGCCAGAAATAAAGCACATTGGACACAGTGCCATCGGCTTCTTTAGTCGAAATCCAACGGTCTTTATCGGCAAGGATTGCATCAAACTCTGTTCCATCCTCACTGAAAACGGCGGGGACTGACGGTCGCAAAGGCTGATTGAAAGGAGTAAGCTCGTTGCCGTCAATTGCAAGGGTCATCGAAGCCGCATATTGCTTAGGCCAATTAAGAGCCGGATTCCCGTCAATGGCATACTGGTATCCGGGTTCCACACCTATGGATGCAACACGTCCGTATTCACTCCAAGGTACGGCATGCTTCACTGAAATATCCACATCCATATCAACCGGGACTGTGATCGTATAGTTAAACACAGCACCCCAGTTAGAGATTGCTTCCTCGCGTGAGATAGTACGGTCTCCGTTATTTGGCAGAATTGCCGAGTAACCGTTCCAACGCGGATCGCCCATTGCAGAAATATAGTGACCGCCAGAGGCATTCTGGTCAGGAGTTATGAACACATCATCGGCATCATCGCGGTAATCAGAAGTTTCGTAGAAGGGGACATCGGCCACTTCGGTCTCGGGCTCATCCTCGCTGACGAGATAGAGCACGAAATGTCCGGGCGTAAGCTCATATTCCTTCGAACCGGCAGCCTCAGCCTCGGTAGTGCCATCCATAAGGACGCGCTTGACAGCTATTTCTTTTTCGACAGTGACTTTCTGAGCATTGTGGATGTCACCATTGAGCACCATCATGAAAAGGTTCTTGCCATTTTTAAGCAGCGAGACACATACGCCCTGTCCGTCAGAAGTCACAGAATTAATACCGTCCGGAAGCATATCCTTAGTCAGACGTGTACATCCGACAGGTGTTTTGGCGTTAGTATGGCCTGCCCGTAGGAATTCTGCACCAAGAAATACCCAAGTGAGAGCATGGATATCACGATTGATATTCTGAACCATGTACCATACAGGAGTCTTCTCGTTGTTGACATCAATCGGAGCGTCGTAATATGTATAGCCATCATATGGATTAGGGCACTTATAAGTAAAATACTGCACACCCTGAGCGCCATAGGCAAGATTACCGAAAATCTGGACACGCATGTGGTTCTCTTCAGGTGTAGGATATGACACACCTGCTTTTCCACAGTTGGATGCGACAGAATGGGCAAAAGCCCAGAAAGATGTATGGTAATACTTTGCAAGCTTCGAAACAATCTCAAGATTATTAAAGAAATCGGGTTCGATATAGATCTCTTTAGTATCATCATACTGACGGACCGGATAGTAATCGTAGCTAATAAATCCTGTCCCGACCTCACGCATAAAGGTGTGGACATACTCATCGTAACTGGTGAAACCGATTGCAGACATATCTGTACTGATATTCAAGAGATTTCCATACAGGATATGTTCGGTATCAAACTCACGTATCCAGTTGACTTTCTGCGTCATCTGTGGGAAATGCTTGCGATGAGGCTCATCCATTATGAACCATCCGCCAAGCCGGTCGGAACTCTTGACCGAGCTGACAGTCGATTGTATTTCACTATAGTTGCTTAAACCGGCCTTACATATCATACTTAGCTCTGTGCCCTCACGGAGATTAATTTTTACGCCGTTGATTTCCTGACCGTCGAAAAGGAAAGCCTTGTCGACACCGGGCCATGCAGTTCCCTGAGTAATCGTAAAACCACAATCCCAAAGCTCCTGATATTGCTTTTGGAGGAAAGCCGGAGCTTCATCTCCTTTTCCACCTTCAAAATCGACAGAACCCCAAGCGTAGATAGGGAAATATTTTCCTGTCGGATGTGTATAGAAAGTGTTAAGTTCCGGCAACTGGTTATGACGAGACGAATGACCGGCCTTAGTATCAGCTGCCCCATTGAAATCCTCGGCTTCAATGAGACTCTCACCCTCATAGCTGATACTTAAATCTTTGAAGGGAAATTCATTTACATCATATCGGATATTCCGAATCTGAATAGCGCCTCCTACCGGAAGACCAAGGAAACGTATATCCTGATATTGACCTGCTTTATTAAGGAAACGGACAGTGGTTGCCGTACGCTGCGCAGCAAGATCAACACGGAAAGTCTTCCACTCATCCGTAGCTTTCATTGTCCGATCAAATTCGTATGTTCTCGTAGCAGAACCTAAGAAAACTTTATACATGACCATATCAATCGTATTAATATCGTCGGTCGAACGATAATCGAAACACAGTGATGTATATTGGTCAGGCACTTGCTCTGTGATAGTATTAAGACGTATAACAGGAAGATAAGCGCCACCGTCATTTGTCTCGCATGTAAGAGTCCATGTATCCGTCTCTGGATCATAATCTGACGAAAATCCGGACGTAAGCGGAATCTCAGAAATCTTCATAGGATAACCCTGTGCCATTGAAACAAATGACAAAGAAATGACTAAGGTCATTAAAAACAATCTGATTTTCATGGGGTCTGTTTGTTAGGAGGTAGAATTTTAAAAAATATCGGGTAGAAGAACCTAAAACAAAATGGGATCTTATTGTTCTTCCACCCGATAAGATTTGATTTGGCTTATTATTCAATCGACAGCCTCATATACGGACTTATTTTACAATAAACTTCTTGCCATTCTGGATATAGATACCCGGAGCAAGAGGAGCTTTGCATTCTACGCCCATAATGTTGAAGATACGGTTGTCGGCAGGACGTTCAGCTTCGATTGTAACATCTTCGATAGCTGACTGAGTCGCATTAATCCAGCGGACATTCTTAATCCAAAGCATCGAAGATTCAGGAAGATCGATGCACTGTACCCAAAGGAAATGATTGCTTCCGAACACCGAACCGAAACCAATTTGATCAATCTCTTTCGAAAGGTCAAATTTTATAGTCTTCCATTCTGCTTCATAGATTTCGTCCTCAGGCGTACCTTCGAGCATCTCTGACGTAGGCACCGGTGTCATTTCCGAATAATCCGGTTTCTTGTGGAGATATACTTTCGGAGCGAAAGAATTACCTGTCAGCTTATAGTCAAAACAGAATGTGGTGCAACCTTCCGGCAGTGGTTTTACCAGATTTGAGGACTGAAGAACGGGGTTACCGCCCGAACGTACATAGATGTCACTTCCTCCATCCATATCAGAGTCAAAGTCCTTGGAGAAATCTGTATTGGGAAGTGTGAACGCATCAAGGACATCGCCTGCGGCTCCCTGATTCTTGCATTCGGCAGTAGCCTCATCAATCGTAAGAAGACGAATATTTTTCACTGTAAGTGCCCAACCTTCCGACTTGTTGGCATCGTTTGTAGAAATCCAGAAGTAGTTCTTGGCATAGTCACTTTCGCTACCCCACTGCGCATTGCGGGCGATAGGCATATAGACTGTCTGATACTCGTCAGAAACGAGAAGTAACGGCCCGTGAGCCTGATCGATATAGATGTTATTGTACTCGTGCTGGAAAACAACAAGGTTGTTGATCTGACGGTTTGTCTTATACTCAAATGCGAGAATAGTATACTCCATCGGGCACGGAGATGTGAGTTTCTTTGTACGAAGCCATACACCGCCATCTGCATAAGCATTGGTTGTCACAGTGATTGCTCCGTCCTCATCAAAAATAGGCTGACCGTTCTCATCAATGGGATACTCCATGTGACCTCCGTTTTCCGGAACGATTTTGTTGTCGACAATATTACCTGAATCACGGAAATAGATTGGATAGACGGCTGATGCCTGAAGCGTAGCTGCTAAGCAAGCTAACGATAGTAAAGATTTTAGCTTCATAAGATTTGGTTTTAAGGTTAATGATGATTTTGTAGAAATTTAATTTGGATGTTAAGGTCTGGAGGCTTTCTGACAGAAGTTCTCAAAACAGCTTTTCTGTAAAATAATGGCTGTAGGGAAGCGCCTATCTATCGCATAAGGCTGTTTCTGCTTGACATCTATCAAAAATAGATCAATTCATCACAGGAAAGTATTTTTTACCACCCGGGATTCTGGAATTTTTGGCCGGTTGCAGACTGGAGTGCAGTCGCTTCCTTGCCGGGAACTGGACAACGGAGAAATTTTTCAGTAGTGGCTGTGCGATGATTCACAACGTAACGCTGATAGCCTGTACATGTACGGTATTCTATTCCGTTTTCAGGGTCAGGAATAAAGTTGCCGTTCTCATCGCGGTCGAAATCAAGATCATTGTTTGAGTTGAATGCCAGTTTTGTGATGGTCTCGCCTACAGGACGCATACCTGTGACAGTACCGGTCTCAGCAAGAAGCATCCAACGACGGACATCAAAGAACCGATGATCCTCAAAAGCCAACTCTACGCGACGCTCATTGCGCACACGAGTACGGAATTCATCCTTGGTCATACCGTAGGCAAGACGCGGCATTCCGACACGCACACGGACGGTATTGACTGCATCAACTGCCTCATTTGGAGCTGTCTCGGCAAGAGATGCTTCGTTGGCAGCCTCAGCATAGTTGAGATAAAGCTCTGCAAGACGATAGACGCGGTAGTAACCGTCCATCTGGGCTGTGCGCGATGATGTGATATTGAAATATTTATGTAGATAATATCCTGTCCGAGTATATAGGATATTTGTCATCGAGGCATTGTATTTCGAGCCTTCCCCTGTATAAATGGTAGGCTGAGGACGGTTATCAAGAAGATGTACATGAGCTCCATTGTAGTATACAGTGGACTTTAGTCTGGGATCACGGTTGGCGTAGGGATCGGCCTCATCGTAGAGAGTCGCTTCCGGATTGATGATTGGCTGTAAATGATCGGTATCAGAATAGCCGAGGATGGGTAGTTTACCGTCAATTGTTTCGTAAGAATCAATCAGCTCCTGAGACGGACAAGATCCGGCACGAATATGCCCTGAGAGGATAGGAGCTGTGTTATATTGCCATACATTGCACTGCGATATGCCAAGTATTGTTTCCTTATCATTCGTACCGTTGACATCAGGCTTTCTCTGGAAAAGAAGGTCATACGCACAATTTGATATAAGGTTCTCATTGTTAGATGTCGATGGAGCGGTAGTGAAAAGCGCATAGCCGTTTCTAACACAGTCATCAAGAGATGTCTTGCAGATTTCGGAAGCATCCGCCCATGAAATCGAACCGTCGTTGTTGAGAGGAGACGCCGCATAGAGAGCGGCTTCCGACATTATAGCGCTGGCAATAGCCTTGTTGATACGCATCAGGTCACTGTCGGAAGAACCGGATCTCCAGTCAACGTAATCGCAAGCAAGCACTTCACGGCAATCGGAAATAATCTGACGTACGACATCAGAGAAACTTGCAGGCCGCACCTTTGAGTAGTCATATTCGGAATCATCTTTCTGATCGAGAATCAAAGGCACTCCTCCATAAATCTTGGCAAGCTGAAGATAATAGTAGGCTCTCAAACCAAAAGCTTCGGCCCGGTAGCGGAGACGGTTACCTTCTTCAAGGATATAGGCATTGTCGATGTTGTGGATAAGTATATTACAGTTGGCAATTCCTTCGTAATACTTTTCCCACTTGTCGAGTGCAGTTAGAGGATTATTCGAAATCGTGGCAAGACCGTTGTTCCACTGGGAAATCGGACCGCCCTCAACATCATCGACATCGTGTGCGTTGTCTGTCGCAGCATCAAGGAAAGACCTGTTTGCTCCATAGGCAGAACCAAACGAAGCGCTGGTCATTGGCAGATAGCAGTTGTTTAGCCAGCCGGCAGTCTGAATCTCACTTTGGAATATGTCTTCGAACTTTATAGAACCGTCCGGATAGTCATTGATTTCGGTACATGAAGCCAGTGCAACAGCCAGTGCGGCGAACGGCAAGAAGGTTCTGATATAGTGTTTCATTGGTGTAGGTCTGAATTAGAAGTTAATGTTAAGGCCGAAATTAAACGAGCGATAAACTTTAGTATATATTTGTGTGACCTCAGGGTCAAGACCCTCAAACTCCATGTTGTCCCATGTAAGGAGATTCTGGCCTGAGACATAGAAGCGAAGTTTTGACATTCCCATACGCGAGATAAGTTTTTCAGGAAGCGAATAGCCTATAGTGGCGTTACGCAGACGGAGATAGTCGAGTTTAGACACATAGAACGAATTGGACTGTAGACTTGACGATGCCGAGGATGATAACGCCGGGAAACCGATATGCTTCCCTTCCGCATAACGTTCTGGAGTCCAAGCGCTCTGATGAACCGGCATGTAGACACCTTCGGTGGTCAGGCCATCAACAAATTCAGCCACACCAACGCTCTTGTTCAGAAGCACTGAACGATCACCCTCGCCTATGAAATCAAGATAGAGGTCAAAACCTTTATAATCGAGCTGGACAGAAGCACCATATTCGATACGCGGCATATCATACACGCCAGCGAGAGGTGCATAGTCTCCTTCGTCAATGATTCCGTCGGAATTGAGGTCTTTGAACTTAAGGTCACCGGGACGAGGCTGCTTGCCGGTGTAGCGCAGACCGGAATTATCAATCTCTTCTTGTGAATTATAGAAGATTGAACCGTTTGAGCCGTCAACAAGATAGCCCCATTGCTGACCAATAGAGTAACCGGTCTTACGGTAAGGATAGGCATAGCCAGCATCTGCATAAGAAAGTTCGTCGGCGCTGACCCAATGATTTTTGTTCCATCCCATCTGACCGTTTGCGGTGATACCCAAACCACAGGGAAGCACAGTGCTGTAAGTAAGTCCGAGGTCAATACCGTTGTTGAACACCTTGCCGGAATTAATAAACGGACGGTTCTCAGCCGTCACTCCACCAAGAGTCGGGGTGAGTTCCGATTGAAGTAGGATTCCTTCCTGATTGGTACGCCAGTAGTCAAAATTAAGATAGAACTTATCGCTCAGGCCAAGATCGAAACCATAATTCTGTTGCTTTGATTTTTCCCAACCGATGCCAAGGTTACCGCGACGCATATTAAGTACGCCATAACCTGAATAGATTCCTGAAATACCACCAACAGAGGCACGATATATATTGTCATACAAATAGCGGGAATCCTGATCTCTGAGCGAATCATAGTAGAGTCCACCGTATGACGCACGGAGTTTTAAATAGGTCACATAGTCATTCTTAAACCAGCTTTCTTCCGAAGGAACCCATGATGCGGAGACTGTCGGCGAGAAGTGGAACTGATGTCCCTCAGCCATCATCTCAGAGCCTGAGTAGTTGAAATCAAATTGCAGGAAATAGCGGTTCTTGAAGCCATATTTTGCCTCACCTGCGAGCTGAATGCGGTTAGTCGGAAGGATGAAAGCGTAGTTATACCACTTCCCGGCATCACCGCGATAGTCCTCAGAGGTGTAGTGGACAAGAGCATCGACCGAATGGTCTTCGGCAAAGATACGATGGTAGTTAAACATGGCCTGAATGTCCATATAATAGTTTGTGGTAGTACCCTTGGCCCATGAAAGAGGTGTCTCGACATTACTTCCCCACGGCACATAGGACTGAGTGTTGTCATTGTAGACCACACGGCCATAATCGTGGATGCCTCCACGGATGCCGTTGTAGATTGAGCTGTAGCCGAAGATACCTTTGAACGACAGACCTTTCGTAATAAAGTCGAGCTTGAGATCAAAACCGATGTTGGCGGCGAGATCTGTGCGTGTCATCTGATTGACACCGCTATAGTTGATTGCTCCTTGGAGTGGATTTGGATAACCCTCATTTGTGATAACACTTCCATCAGGAAGGACTCCATCCTCAACCCAATTTGGGGTAGTGTATAGAAGCTTGTAAATCTCAGTTCCTCCGAGATATGAAGCATTAACCCGACGTACACCTATGTTGGTATTGGCGAAAGCGCGCATCCATGAAGTGATATCCACGTCAAGATTCGAGACCACGGTAAAACGGTTTGTATAATCTGCTGGATTATATTTGTCATCGTAAGTAGCCTTATATCTTCCGGATTCACGAGCAAATCCCACATTAATATAGAACCTTACTTTTTCAGAACCCGCCCCGACCTGAACATTGTATTTCTGGAAAAGCATGTCATCCATATACATATCGCGCCAGTCGTTGTCTGTCCCCGTGCCGTCTTTGAAAGCATTGAGCTGCGAAGCAGTGAATTTAGGGACGAGACCGTCGTTTGTAAGAGCTGCATTGCGGAGCAGAGCCTGACCGTAGGCGTTGAGCATGTCGGGATTGCGCGTAGCCTTCTCGATACCGACATTTGCCGAGACGCTGACATTCATTGAATTGTTCTTTCCCTTTTTAGTTGTCACAAGCACCACTCCTTGCGCACCTTGTGGCCCGTAAAGAGCTTTAGCTGCCGCATCTTTGAGGATAGTGACTTCGGCAACAGTGGTGGGATCAAGATCCGCAAGTGAGATAAATGGCATAGGGATGCCATCAAGCACCAAAAGCGCATCTGTGGCAAAAGGAGAACTCTGACCTCTTATCACACCATTATACCACCCTGAAAGTTTTCCTCTGATGGCACTTTCAAGAGAGGAGCCTTTCCATTTATCAATCTCTTCGGCCTTGACTGATGATTGTGCGCCGGTATAGCTGTCACGCGTATCCTGATAGCCGAAAGCAGCCTGAAGTTCCTGCTGACCATAGGGAATGGAGTCAGACACCGTAGAAGCCAAAGCCGAGAACGATACTGATACCAGAAATATCGGAATTATATTTTTCTTGTGAATCATGATAATTTAGGTTTGTGGTATGGATTACTCCCAACCGGGGTTTTGCCAATAGTCTGCACCGAATCCGGTGAGCGCACCGAGAGTGCTTGATTCAGTCAAAGGAATAGGTACGAGGCGATATTTTGCCGCAGAACAATACTTACTGAGGCCATTGCCTTGATCTTTACCGAGCGGAAAGCGGACATAGACATATTTTGTTCCATTCTTATGAATCCACATGCCTGTATTATAGCGTTCCTCTTTTATATCTTCGTTCACTGTGCCCCAGCGACGGCAATCGAAATAACGGTGTTCTTCAAAAGCCAGCTCAACCTGACGCTCATGGCGCACAATGAGTCGGGCATAATCCTTATCCGAAGTGACTTTATCAACCGACGGGTCAAATCCTGCGCGATGACGGATATCATTTACCAAGTTCATGGCTTCCGATATTTTGTTTGTTTCCACCGCACATTCAGCAAGGTTCAGATAAATCTCGCCAAGACGATAGTATTTCCAGTTTCCCTCATCTTTCATCTGACCCGGAGTCACTTTATATGTATGATACTTGTTATTATAGTATCCGGTACGAGTGTAACGCTGCGATTTTATATCAATTTTTGCGTTTCCGCTACCACCGGGAAAACTACATTCCTTACCGTCCCACGTATTCTCGTTATTCCAAATCTCAACAGTTTTATTCAGCACACCTGTGTTTAACTTCGACCCATTATATATGACGGACGCATAGAATCTGGGATCTCGGCCTTCATAGGGCTTTTCAGGATTATAGCCTGACCGTGTATTAATGTTGATATCGGAATGTTTTTCATCTACATAAGGATTCGCAAGATCATAGATTGGTTCACCTGTGGCAAGCATATCATAAGCATCAACAAGTTCCTGAGTGGGGATACATCCGGCTTGATGAGTCTCGACGGCGAAAATCGGCACACCGTTGATGGTCGAATGGTTCACACCCCAGTTCAGAGGACTTCCCCAGATTGTCTCCTTGTCATCGGCCTTCGAACCGGCATAGCTGCGTGATGCGAAATATTCCTGATAGCAGTTATGGTATGATTTGTTGTCAACAAGGTGAGTATAGAGCTCATATCCATTCGCAATTAGGAGGTCGAAAGCTTTCTTGTTTTTATCATAGGCATATTGCCACAAATTCTGGTCCTTACAGAAAAGAGGACTTGCAGCAAACAGCGATGCTTGAGAGATAATTGCACATGCAATGCCTTTAGTCATACGGTTTTTTTGCTGAACCGCAGTTATGCTCCACGGAAGATTGGGACTTTCGAGAGCCGCCTCACATTCTGCCACAATGTGTTGAAGGACTTCCCATGCCGCGCTTCGCTCCATGCCTGCATAAGAAGAGTTTACGCTAAGGACATCGGTTATGATAGGCAAATCGCCATAAAATTTCACCAACTGAAGATAGTAGAACGCACGGAGGACACGAGCCTCAGCAGTACATAATTCCCGTTCCGACTCACTTTCAAAAGCAGCATCCGGAAAATGCTTGAGACAGTTGTTGAGAATGCGGATCATTGACCAATAACGGGTCCAATAACCTCCGTCCCACTTTCCTTGCGAAGTGTCATCCCATTCGAAACGATGTTTGGTCGTGTTGCAATTACCGGCATAGATATCAGAAATAAGCAGGGGCTGATATTCTGCAGTTGACCATCCTTCATCAGCCATGTCGATAAGAAAATTATCGAAGAAATAGTACATGAACATTTTCTGAGGGATATGCGACCAAGCCGAGGCAAAATAGTCCTTGGTATTCTCAGGTGTCGAGAAAACCACATCGATGGGCATACGGCCATCCGGTGTCACATCAAGATCATCCTGACATGATGACAGCAACAATCCGATGTTACAAACTGCCAAGACAGCTAAAAATATATTAAAAAGATGCTTTTTCATGAGAATATTTGTTGTAGTAGGTAGTTAAAGGTCAATGGATAAACCTGCGGTATAAGTCTTCATAAGCGGATAAGATGAGAAACCATTCTGTTCAGGGTCGATCATCTTAGTATGGAGTTTATTCCATGTATGCAGGTTATCCGCACTCACATACACGCGCACGTTATCCATTCCGAGTTTCCTTGTGAAATTTTTAGGAAGAGTATAACCGACCGTAAGATTCTTAAGGCGAATATAGGAGGCATCCATCGTGTAGTATTCATTTGCCACGTGACTTGAGGTCTCTATGAGCGAGAGGCGTGGATGGGTGATTTTTTCACCGGCGGCATACCGTTCATCACTCCAGCGATTGTCACACATATCAGAGAAAAACACGGTTCCAAATCCTTCATACATTACTTGGCTGCCAAAATAACGGGTATATTTACCAACGCCCTGAAGCATCACTGAAAAATCAAAGCCATAGGCGTTACCACCAAAAGTCAGACCATAAGATATCCTTGGAAGGAGACTCGAATAACCGATCGGAGCGATGTCCTTCTGGTCTATGATGCCGTCGTTATTCAGATCCTTATAAACGAAGTCTCCGCGTTTGGGTTGTATGCCGGAATACGTAAGTCCACGTTGTGCTATCTGCTCATCGGAATTATAGAAACCTGTGCCGTCAAGACCAAGTTCCGGATTTACCGAGCGGTCAATCAGATAACCGAACTGCTGTCCGATGCTGAAACCCTCGGTGCGATATGGATAGGCATAGTCATCACCAAGATATACTTCGTCTGCATCAATAACTGTATTCTTTGCATACGAAAAATTACCTGTGAGGAAGAAATCGAGATTGCGGTTTAGCGAATAATTATAGCGGGCCGAGATTTCATAACCGGTATTCTTGACTTTCCCGAAGTTTGAGCGGGGAAGTTGCGTGGACATAAGACCGCCGATATGTGGAATGGTATTACGTGAAATCAGGATATCGGAGCGTTTCTCATAAAACCAGTCGAAAGTCACGTCAAGATTACGGAAAAGAGTAAAATCAACAGCGTAGTTCTGTTTCCATGCTGTTTCCCAATGGATATCAGGATTACCGATGAGGCTTTCATAGATAATGCCGGTTCCATCGCCTGCACTGGTAAGAGAGCCCGGAATCATAATCGCATCCTGAGCATGGAAAATATATGGGACTTTGGAATTATTATCCAGATATAGGAAACGCTGTTTCTGACGAGCGGCTTCGTCGGCACCGGCATAGAGTTCGTCGTTACCGACCTTACCTACCGAAGCACGGAATTTTAACTTGGTCAGCCATCCGTTCTCAGCCAATGGCTGCATGAACTTCTCATTAGAGGCCACCCAACCAAGAGAGAATGCAGGGAAGAAACCGAAACGGTGTCCGGGCGCGAACTGCTCTGATCCATTGTAACCGATATTGACTTCAGCAAGATAACGCGAGTCAAAAGCGTATGTGAAACGTCCGGCCAGACCGATCATCTTATAGGGAATCGAACCGAGAATATTTTCTTTCTCATCCCGCTGAAAAAGTAGCATACCTGTCACATTATGGACATTGCTGAATGTCCGGTTATAATTGACCTGAGCCTGAACATTCATGAACCACCTGCTGACATCGGCACGTGAAAGAGCGAGCTGACCGTCATCTTCTGAGTTGCCCTCCATTGTAAAGACCGGATGATCATAACCACCGGGATTAAGGTCATAGCGATAACCTGAGAAATCCTTGCTTCCCATAGTGAGTTGCTGTGCGTATGTCTCGAAGGAGATGACACCACGGGCTGAAAGACCCTTTGTCACACGGTCAAGATTAAAATTAAGTGTCGCGATTGCGTTAGCCGATGCTTCGACAAGGAGCTTATAGCCTGAACGATTAAGCTGACCATAGGCCGACTGGGCAAGAGACAGCTCATTGTCCTGAACCACGCGATTACCTTTTACATAATGAAGCGCTAAAGTTCCGTCGTCACGGACACCTTCAGAAACCACAAATCCATTAGTTTCATTTCCGGCTATAGTAAGAGGACCGGGAACTGTAGGCTTAGAGGTGAGAGCGGCCCATCGCAGACCGGCTGTATTTGCACCGGCCATATTGGCAGCTGCCTGATTTGTCTTCCTGATTGAAGAACTCACGTCAAGTGAAGCACTAATCCAGTTATTAAAATTATAATCAAGGTTCGTACGGATATTGTAGCGGTTCATTTTCGACTGAGGGTCATAGCCGAGCTGATCTTTTGACTCCGTCTTATACATGCCACCCTGATATACATAGCCGGCACTTGCAAAATATTTAAGCTTCTTAGAGCCTCCTGAAATATTGACATTTGCCTGAACCATATTTGAATGGTCTTTCAGATAAACATCGCCCCAATCGGTATCAGGATACCAGTAACGGATAGCGGGATCAGAAGAGCCTCCGGTTTTCCACAAGTCATACATGGCAACCTGCGCGTCAGTATATTTTGGCACACCGCCATCGTTGAGAGCGGCTTCATTGGCGAGGCGGACAAAGTCGTATGAATGACGTCCCTCAGGCCAGTAGTTGAATTGCTGCATCGAATAGTTTACCTGACCGTGGACATTGATCTTACCCTCCTCTCCTCGACGGGTGGTGATAAGGATGACGCCATTAGCTCCACGCACACCGAAAACAGCCGTAGACGATGCGTCCTTGAGCACACTGATGGACTGCACCTCATTCGGATCAATCTCACTCATCGACGTACGAGGAATACCATCGACAAGGATTAGCGGAGAGGTTCCGTTTGTAGTGGCAGCTCCTCGTAAGAACATCTTCACATCATCTTCTCCGGGTGCGCCGCTCTGCTGCATTGTAGTGAGGCCGGGAAGCTTGCCCGAAAGAGTGGCTGCAAGATTCGGTTCGGATGACTTCTTTATTTCAGCTGAGCCTACGGCGGCGACAGAACCGGTAACAGTGACCTTTTTCTGTTGGCCATAAGCAACGACTACAACTTCGTCAAGGTCGGTAGCTTCAGTTTCCATAGTAACTCTGACAGTAGAAGATGTAACCGGAAGCTTCACTGTCTTGTAACCGATGAAGCTAATTTCCAATACCGGGTTCTTGGATGTCAGTTTCAGAGTAAACTCGCCGTCTACATTTGTAAACGTCGCGTTCGGCGTGTTCTGTTCGCGGATGGTGGCACCTATTACAGGCTCACCATCCCCATCGATAACTGTACCGCTTACTACAGGGATGTCTGCACCCCATACAACTGGTATAGAGACCAGCCAGAGTAGCGTAGCCATGCAAAGTGCAATGAAGTGTTTCTGATGGTAGGTCATGATTGGTTTTTTAAGTTGATACGCAAAGTTAACACCAACGTGATTTACATGCTTTTTCTCGTGGTTTCAACTTTATTTATATTTGTTTCAATTTTTTATCATATTTATTTGCAATATGTGCCATTGACCACATACAGTCTTGACTACAAGCATATTACGCAAACGAATATTATTATCTGTCTGAGTATCAGACAATATATTTCACCTTTAATATGATGCCTTATGACTATCGGCACAAACTGTATGCCCTATGGATTCCGGCAATGACTCATAGATATAATTGAATCGTCCTCCGGGGGCTGTATCACCATTCACATAGAAATCCATGATGTCGCCCGGATGCTGCATATTGTCATTCCACTTGAACTCAAAACTTAAATTATCGTCTACTCCAAGGAGTTTTTTGGGTATTGCGATTTCGAGAACATTGCCGCTGACCACATACTTTCCATTACCGATCTGCTGCCATTCCCATGAACTTCCATTTGATTTTTCAATGCAGACCCCGTCAGTTTCCGGCGACCTGCGATTGACAATGAAATCATATCCGTTCCATCCGGTAGCCTTATACCGGTCGATGTCAATCAGGAGCATCATCCAATGCGGATCTGTCGGGGCTGTAAGGGCTTCAGCTGTCTCCACTCTGAAATAGACATAGTCCCTATCGTGAGCAACCTTCGAACCGACAATATCATTTCGGCCGGAACTATTTGTGTAATACTTATTATAACGTCCTCTGTGGTCGCGATGGAATGTGTTGCCACGATAGGCTTTATACTCCGGCATCACATCGTCCCATTCATGCGCCCTGCCAAGCTCTATAGTCTTGGGAGCAGATGCTGTCTGAGGCTTCGCCATGCCTTTAAATCGGCGTACGTTGTCGACCAGCTGCTGATAATAGACGTCTCCTTTGTCGCCCCAGCCTTTGGTCGGCTCTATGTCTCGGCTGTGGTCACGGTCAAACTGATCGACAAACGACAGCGGATCACTCCATCCGTGAGCTTTCGTCCACATACCCGATGTCCATTCGTTCCATCCGGTCACAAAGACCATCTGAGGCTTCAGATAATCAATGGCACGATTCCACTGCTCCTGAAAATTCCATCCGTAGAGGTAAGCATCCTCGCGAGAGTCAAAGCCTTTAAGATAGCTGTAACTCCGGCCATAGGTATCAGATAAATTAAAGGCGCAGCAATGTCCGCCGCTGAGAGCACGTGCGTTCTGCGCAATGCCGACCACACACTGTTCAAACTGTCTTTTTTCCTTATCGTAACAATATCCGTGGGTTGGAAAAACCTCAAGCCAGCCCCACTGGGGAGTAGCCGGGTCTGAACCAAAGACATAATCGGGTTGACCGGGGCGGAATGTAAAGAACTCACGTATTTTCCGTTCTATTCCTGTGTCAGCCAGATTATCCGAATAGGCCATGATAAGTGGCTTCCCTTTCCAATAGAACCACAGGTTTTCATATTCTCCCTTTCCGTATAACCCGTTATAGAGATTTATAAGCGATTTCCGGGAATCATCGGTCGGGGCAAACGGAAGCATAAAGACTATCTTCGGAACATTGACCCCGTCTTTCTGAGCCTTATCCCATGTCTTAAGCAACGCACGAAATGAGTTTTCCCATATATGAGCGCCATTCGTACAGTCAAAAAACACACAGTCGACACCTGCATCGGCAAGCATTTCGGCATGTTTGCGAAGCACCCACGGATCTGTAGTCTTATAATATCCGAAAATAGGTTCATCCCAATAGAAAACCCCGGGTCGCTTGCCAGGCTCACCCCAAGCAGGATGATTATAGTCATCCATAGCTTCAGGATGCAGACGAAGCACTTCTGAAATATTCTTTACTTCTATCGATGTGTCGTCATTACCTCCCGTAGAGTCAAATCCTTGATGCCATGTCCAATAAAACATGCCCACGAAACGGTCTTCCTTACGGTCACCTGCGACATCATATCCGCAGGCTTTGCGACCAAGAGCATCAGTAAGCATCCAATGATTGCTCTCGGTGGCAACTCTCTCTGATTTAGCATTTGCCGAAAGACCGACCATCGAGATTGTTATTGTCAATAATAAATTGCGATAAATCATCTGTATAGCTGTCTATAATCCTTGTTTAACTAAAAATACTTTCCGTGGTAGTTCATCTAACAAGCACCTTGACAGACCTCCCCAATGAGGTCACTATATAGATACCGGCACTTGGAAGAGTTACGGTCTGTGATCCTGAACCTGAAGCCATTACTAATCCGAGAACATTTGAGACTGAAAAGTTGCCACCGGATTCTATGTACAGCCTGTTTCCGTCAAGCGAAGTCGCGCAGAAATTATCTTTGGCCTCACACAAATCCTCTATCATGGTAGAGGCGTAATCCCAGCGGTAATTATAGCAGAAACGGCGGTTAGGAGCTGTGTCTCCGTTCACACATAGTGAAATAGGATCTTCAATATCTTCAGGATTATCAGCCCATTTAAAATAGAAATTGCCCTTCTCTGATTCTGTCATTCCCAAGGCAGACATCGGCATTTCGATTACAAGACGATTCTCTTCCGTCCTGAATTCAGCCAAGCCACTTTTCACCCACTGAGATGAGGCAGTATCCCATTTCATAACATACGACATAGTGTCGGACTCAAATTCCTTATTAATCAGGAAATCAAATCCATGCCAACCCGTCTTGAAATCACAGTCTGTATTTACAAACAGCAACATCCAGTTGGGGTCTGTATATGGTGTAAGAGACGAAGCTGTCTCTACATAAAATGAAATCTTTCCGCCATTCACATTGACCTTGGAAATCAATATATCATTGCGGCCTGAGGTATTATGATATTTATTACCGCCATAACCTGTATAGTCTCGGTGAGTGACGTCGCCCGGAGTGTCATAAAACGTTTCCTCTACCCTATTCCAGAGTGAGAAATCTGAATTTATGTCAAGATTAGCAGCTACGGATGCAACTGGAGCTTCGCGTACACCCTTGTAACGACGTATGCCATCGACCATCTGCATATAATAATTATCAGTTCCACCGCCTTTCATCGGCTGAATCGTACGGTTGAACTCGGCATTATACTGATCGACAAAATGATAGTTACTTTGTCGGCCCATGAAATTAACACCATCAGGAGTTGGAAACTGTCCTGCAATCCATTCATTCCAGTCATTGATATAGATGAAATCGGGGTCAACGCTTAACGCTTCATCCCATCGCTCATTGAAATAAAAGCCATAATATTCCGGATTGTCAATCCACTTCTTGTTGAGAAATTTCTTCCTTGGAAGATCATATTCATTGAGCGTTGGCTCGCCGGAAGCAAGCGTCCATGATTTTCCGACCATCGTAGAAGCGTGCTGGGCAGGTGTGACAGCCATCTGTTCATACCGCCCGTTATGGAGCGATGCCCGTTCGGCAGGAGCAAGGGCCTTCACTTGCGGGTCGTGCATGTCGTAACCGAAACTCCAATGGTCTTCTGTCCCGACATAACGTTTCCCGTTCGTGCTGTAATATCCCCACCACATGTGTCGCAAAGTAAAGAAATCGCGCATTGACTGAGGGTAATCGGCCTCTTCATTGTAAAGCAGAAGAGGTTTGCCATCCCAATAAAACCACAAATCCTTGTAACGCTCGCCAAGATAATAATATTCATAAATATCATACAATCGCTTGGCGACTTCATTATTATATCCCCAGAAGCACACCTTTGGAACTACGTTTCCTTCTTTTTTCATATCTGTCATGACTGATAGCAGTGCGTTCCACTCATCGACATAACAGACACCATTCGTACAGTCAAGAATCAGCACATCGACCCCGGCATCAGTAAGCATGGAAATATCTTTCCTTATCACATAAGGGTCACAGCTCGTAAAATATCCAAGCTCAGGTTCTCCCCAGTGATAGGCAAATTCATGAGTCCACAGCCGGTGGTTATAATCCAATCGTGCATTCGGATCTTCTTGAAGTATATTTGTAACGTCAGAAGCATAAGGTGACTTAAAATTGGTATAGAACCAATCGTAATGCCATGAAACATAGAATATGCCGACCGTACGCTTCTTATCTGTACGGAGCGGACAGTCTTCTGACGTGGGCATCACACGGTCAATCCCATCAATAGCCACCCATGTATCCGGATAGAGATCTATCACATCCATGTCAGCCGAAAGAGTTGAAGGAAGTGCCAATGCGATTGCCGCGACAGCATTATATATGAATCCTCTGTGAGTCATGGTCTGATAAGTTTTAACAATTTAAGTTCCTTCCTCTGATATAATACCACTCTATCTTGCCACCTTCACACCTTTGGGTGCCTTGACGTCAACCACAGTCTTGCCTGATGGGTCCTTGTGAGCTTCGACTGAGACCGGTCCGTAGGGTGTAGGCACAGTTCCTTTTGCATATGATAGAGAGCCGAGATTTGGCTTGACCTCAATTGTCCTGCAACCGGGTTCGAGAGGCTTGACACCAAGCACATATCGCTGCAGCCAAGGTGTCGGGCCGGCACCCCAGCCATGACATAGACTCAGGCGCAGACCGACGTAGCAATAAGCACCGCCCTCGCTGTGGATATCATATTTACCGGGCGGGACGATTTCATCGATTCTTGCAGCATTTTTTGTATCAGGATAGTTGAGATCCTCCCAAAATGTAGTACCACCAAGGTCAATCATTGCTCCCCAGTAATCACTTATCATCTCCATAGCTTTTTCGGTATAACCGTTTTCTGCAAGCGCCTCAACAGCATAGTAACCATAGAAAGGTGAAAACGAATCTATACCATTTTCTATGAGTTTCCGGCAATCGGCATCTGGATTTTTAGACATCCCTGCAAGCAAACTAAGGCTCACAGCCTGACTTGCATCAGTACGGCTGATTTCGAATTTGTCCATACGGGCGAGACTTTTATCTGCCACAGCGCTCATCTCTTTATCGCCGAGCCATCCGGCAATCTGGCGTGCCGCCTTCATAGTCATATACGTGAGTGACTGCAGACCGTCGTGAATGACATCAGGCTTCTCTGATGTCGGCCAGTCAAGGAAACGCACTCCGGTCATCTTTTCCTCTCCATTGGCATCCACACACTCGTCAAGTTGCCTGACAAGCCCTAATATATAATCGCGATTCTCTTTCAGATAGTCCAAGTCTCCATGATGGAGATAATAGTCGCGATGTATCAGCAGCCACCACATCGAGTACGAGCTGAATCCGTTCATCCATCCGGGAAGCGGAGTGTCAGCCTTGGCAAAATCAAGCGTCCTACGCACGACATCGTGTTTGCCCCACACATTGTTGACAGTCATCACTTCAGGATGAAGGTCTCCAAGCCACACGAGCCTGTCGCGTTTGATACCGTCCCAAAGGTAATCCTGCATGTTTAGTTTGACCGTATAGGCACCGGTCTCCCATATTTTATTCAAACGCTCGTCACTGCAGTTGAATGAACCAATCTCCGGGTCATCAATCATCACACTAATAGCCTGCACATTGCGCAACAGATAGTCGACATCCTGATCAAGAAGGTCGATACGTGCGAAACGGAAGCCACTGTTGCCATGTTCAAGCGAGCCCAGCCAAGGGACATGAATCTCAAAGTCGCGCATTGCATGCTCATTGGTAGCATTATATGGGTTATGATACGGAGCGACATCGCTCATAGCTTCAGAGACCGATTCTCCCAAACGTACCCGCAGACGCAACGGTCGTGACGAAGCGCGCATGCCCGATGAAATCTTTATCGCACCATGAAGCTCCTTACCGAAATCGACAAGCAACGCTGCCTGATGATTGCCACTGCTGCGCATTACGGTGCAACTGTTGTCGGCAACCGATACCTGACCCTTAAAATCTTTCATAAGTATTTCAGGATTCTTTATGAACTCACCGGTCGTATCCGACATCCATACAATGCGGGCCGGCTGTACCGGCGTGCGCTTTATTTCGCCGGTGGCTGTGTCAGGCTGTAGAACTCCGCTCAGAAGTGCGAGCAGACATAGTTTCTTAATATCCATGGAAAAAATTTATAATGTGATTGCTCGGTTTGAGATAGAAGATTTTTCTGACAATCTTCATGGTTATGTCCGTATGCAAAGTTAGCGACGCATTGCCCTTTACAGTTGTCGGACATAGGTCATTTTTCTGCGTATTCGCACATAACCAATGGTATATGTTCCAAATTTTATCAAACTTGTTTAAACATCCCCCAAAAGGCATTGAGAAAACAACGCTGTCACCATGTGGCAACACTTTTATTCACCTTTAATCAAAATAAATATATATCTTTGCAATAATCATGAAAACGGAAACCCGCAGTTGAAAACACTTACTACAATCTTTATTTTACTCCTCGGCTTTTTCGGGAGCATCAATATTAAGGCTTATACACCCGCAAGACGATCCGAATTGTCAAACCTTTGCGTGCGTGCCATTGGCCAGGATTCCTACGGTTATATCTGGATTGCCACGGCAAACGGCCTGTGCAAGAGCTATGGGAATGAATATGACATCTTTTTTGGCGACAAGGACGATTCCCAGACCGTCCCGTCAAGCTCTATCATAGGGCTTTTCACTGATAGTGATGGCTGGATGATGGTAGCGACAAACACCGGTGTCTGCGCGCTCGAAAAAGGCACGAAGACTTTCCACCGTTTTAATCTTGAAGACGGAACCAGACATGATTTCGTCAGTTACGGCTTCATAGAGTATGCAGACAGACTTCTATGCTACGGAGCGGGAGGCTTGTATGAACTTGATAAAAAATCGAAACGGATTGACCTTCGTGTAAGAATAGAAGGTGAGTCAGTCAAGACTGCGGTCAAAGGGCCTGACAATCAGCTATGGATTTCAAATGAAACATGTATGATGGGCATAGACTCGACTCTTAAACCGACCATCAAACTGGAATTTGATCCAAACAGCCACATAAGGACTCTGGCCCGCACTGGCACCGGACTGCTGCTCGGAACTCCCAACGGTGTGCTGAGCTTCAACACGATCGACCATACAACATCGCCGACATCTGTCGGTGATGACACCGAAGTCAACCACATGCTGACTCTTGACGATGGCATGCAACTTATTGCTACCGGAAACCGAGGTGTACTGGTCTATGATCCAAAAGCTGATTCTATCAGTCACAAATACCACAATATTGATTTCAACGAACTCCAGACCAATGAGATTACAAACGTCTATTATGACCGAAATAAGAATATATGGGTATCGACATTTGACAAAGGAGAAGTGCTCATGTCCGACAGACCCCGTATTTTCAATCTCAACAGACAGCTAATCAAATCATTCCGCAATGAATTCGTGACCAGAACCATACCTGACAGCAATGGAAATCTCTGGATTGGAACCCGCTATAACGGCATTGCTTTCTATGACTGCAAAAACGGAACAAGACAATATTTCAACAGCCAGACATCCCCTGCGCTCAAATCTTTCTCCCATGATTTCGTACAAGAAATGACCTTGGATTCCGACGGGCATCTCTGGATTGGTTACAACAACAGTCTTATTGTCTGTAAACCCAACATATCCGCTTCGGGCCACATCAAGCTTGAAATGTTGAAAAAATTTCCATTTTTTGTCAACGTCGTCAGCATTGCCGAGGACGTGGCCGGTCAGATATGGGTAGGGACAGACAATAGCGGCCTATTTATAATAGACCGTAACCACAATGTAGTCAAAAGGATTACAACACCTCTCATCCAATCCAATAACATTACAAAAATCATTCCCTACGATGATAATCACATGCTGATTGCAGCCTATACCGACAATATCTATCTTATTGACATCGGTCGTATGGCCATACATACTATCGAAAGTTCCGAAGGAAAGGCAATAGACAGCGCCATCGATCTGATGCTCGACCGGGATAAGAAACTCTGGATAGGCACATATCACAATGGTTTGCTCCACTATGATTTCTCTACACAAAAACTTGAATCATGTCTCGGCGACCACAACTTCGACATAGTGGGTCTCTCGCAAGATTCTCACGGTGACATCTGGGCCAGCAGCAGCTACGGACTTTACAGATTCAATTCCAAGGGAAAGGCAATAAATTCATATCTGAAATCAGAGGGTCTCGGAGGAAATCAATTTCATGAAAAATGTGTCGCATCGATGCCCGGAGGGAACATTCTGTTTGGCGGAAATGCCGGCATTGAAGAAATATCACCGTTAACCCACTTAGAAAAATCCCCCCCTATTTCAATAGTTGTACGAGGTCTGTGGCAACTTCCCGACTACAGACCTATCCTAAGTGGCGAGTCTGAAAACCGTGCTGAACCATCAGTCGGACAAATCACACTCAACCACAAAGACAACTCTATCAATATCGAATATTTCGCCGTATGCTATGACAGGATCGGAGACATTGAGTATACATATATGCTCAAAGGACGCGACAAGGATTTCATCTATAACGGCAACTACACACGTGTGTCGTATTCTGACCTTTCTTCAGGTGATTATGAATTTTATGTCAAAGCCCGTTTCAAAGGCGGCGAATGGCAAGAACCGGTCAGGTTACTCAGTGTAACTGTCACCCCGAATCCTTGGTTATCTACCACCGCTATAGCCATCTATCTGTTACTTACATTAAGCATAGTTTTTACCATTAACAGAAGCTATCTTCGCTTCAAACTTATAAAGCAGAAATATCTGCTTTCCGAGGAGCGCATTAATCAAGAAAAACGCACGACGGAAAACCGTATCAACTTTTTCACAAATATCTCTCATGAACTCCGCACCCCTCTCACTCTGATTTGCGGGCCGGCAAAATATCTCCGAGCCAACCATAAATCAATGACCGATGAACAGATCAAGGAATCAATCGATTTTATTGACAGTAATGTTGATCGACTGATGACTCTTATAAATCAGCTTCTTAGGTTCCGCCGTGTCTGCAACGAAACCCTGCCTTTACAGGTAGCTAAAAACGATCTGGCCTCGCAACTCGAAGCATTAGCGAAGCTCTACACATTTTATGCCACTGAAAACCGCGTGACCATACAGTTTGAAAGACTAACCGAAGAGAATACACAGCTTACATACGATAGTGATAAGGTCGAGAAAATCATCAGCAATCTTATCATTAATGCCGTGAAATATTCAACCGACAACGGCACAGTCAAACTGATGCTCGACATTGTAAAACATCCGGCCGAATTTGAGAATGACAATGATTTTACATACGCTCAGATATCTGTCGTCGATAATGGACTTGGGATGCAAGAAGAAGACATTCCCAAGATTTTCCAGCCATTCAAACGGCTGCTTGGAATCGATGGCCCCAAAAAGACTGATGGCTTCGGGATAGGGCTAAATTTTGTGTCACACCTTGTAAAAGAGCATAAAGGCGTGATACGCACAATGAAAAATCCGACAGGAGGAATGACATTCACTGTCATACTTCCTGTTTGCGACGCAGCTTTTTCCCTTTCGGAATTCCAACCCATATCCCCTGATATAAGAGTTGACAATGCAGCCTCATATATCATGACAAATGACGAAAGTTCAGAAAAAGTTTGTTGCGACGAGCCTCTGGATACAATCAACCCAGACAATGATGAGGCAGACGATATAAAACCTAAAATACTTATCATTGATGACAATAGTTCCCTGAATTCTTTCATATCAAACATATTCAACGTCAACTACTCTGTCATTCAGGCATTCAACGGTCAGGAAGGACTACAGAAAGCGACTCAGGAATGTCCCGACATAATAATCAGCGATGTCTTGATGCCGGGTGATATAGATGGTTTCGAGCTATGCCGTCAGATTAAATCAGATAGTTCAACATCCCATATACCTGTCATACTCCTTACGGCAAAGATTCTTGACGAGCATAAGATTCAAGGATACAATTGCGGAGCGGATGCCTATTTATGCAAACCGTTTAGCCCGGATGTTCTTATAGCACGAGTCAATAATCTATATAACAGACGCTCACAGCAGGCCACAATGATTCTTGCTTCTGCCGGGATGAGCGAACCGGGCGCTCATAAGGAGACTCAGGAAGAATTATCTCCGCTCGACAAAAAGTTTCTTGAAAAACTTTATGCCTATATCGACAACAGCCTTGACAATTGTGATTTAAATGTCAATATGTTAGGGCGCGAGCTCGGTTTCTCAAGAACAAATTTCTATCGGAAGGTAAAAGCTCTCACCGGAATCTCACCGAATGACCTATTGCGTGTCTACCGCCTCAACCGTGCGGCAGAACTTCTGCTGACACGCGAATATACCGTAGGAGAGGTCGGCGAACGCACGGGCTTCGGCAATCAGAGCCATTTCTCATCACTGTTCAAGAAACATTTCGGTGTTTCCCCACGTGCTTACGTCACAAATCATTTCTCTCAATGTTCCGTGACTATCGACCAGTAGACACTTACCACTGACATGTGCCATTCTCATTACTGAAAATCAGAACTCCGTCAGAATATACATTCTAATTGTTGCAACTTGATTGGCTACAAGACAGATGAAACAAAATGCACAATAATTGAAACGCAACAGGAAGCGGCAATCCTGTCAGTGATATTAATTTTGTGACATCCCTCATCAATACTATAAACCATCATGAAGCACCAATTTCTTGCGGTAGACCTCGGAGCTACCAGCGGACGCACAATACTCGGTACTGTAACCGACACACATGTCTCCATTGAGGAACTTACGCGATTCAGTCACAATATAGTCAATATGGGAAAACACCATTACTGGGACTTCCCGCACCTATATAATGAAATTGAAAAAGCGTTGCGACAACTCGCGGCAGATAATATAATCCCGACTTCTGTGGGTATAGACTCATGGGGAGTAGATATCGTATGCTTTGGAGCTGACGGCCAACCATTGGCAAATCCAATCAGCTATCGAGACCCACATACATCCGATGAACCTGCCCGTTTCTTTAGGGAAACAATGACAAGTGAACAGGTATATGACCTGACAGGAATACAGGTAATGAATTTCAATACCCTGTTTCAGCTTTCAGCCATGAAACGGGAAGGCAATTCCTCGCTTAACGCGGCAAAACGCATTATGTTTCTGCCGGATGCTCTAAGTTATCTATTGTGTGGTATTGAAGTCACGGAATATACAATCGCATCAACATCTCAGCTCCTGAACCCGGTCACCCGGACCATCGAGCTGGCACTGCTAAAGGCGCTCGGCCTTAGGGCAGACATCTTCCCACCTCTTGTCATGCCTGCCACTGTGATAGGCCGTCTTACATCGGATGTCAGCCGACGCACGGGAATGCCACAGATACCGGTTATCTCGGTAGCAGGACACGATACAGCCTCAGCTGTCGCCGCCATACCTGCCCCCGACGAAAATTTTGCCTATCTAAGCAGTGGCACATGGAGTCTGATGGGTATTGAGGTTCAACAACCGATCATCAACGATGACAGCTGTGTCGCGAACTTCACAAACGAAGGAGGAGTTGAATCAACCACTCGATTCTTGAAAAATATCTGTGGCATGTGGCTTCTCGAATCATGCCGGAATGAATGGAGGAAGGAAGCGAAACCGACTGATTTCGATACATTGTTCGCATTATCTGACGATGTAGCCGACCCGATGCAATCCATCATCTTCCCCGATGCACCGGAGTTCGCAAATCCGGTATCAATGGTCGAGGCAATAAAAGAATACTGTCGCAGGACTATGCAGCCCGTCCCCAATACACAAGGTGAAATAACCCGCTGCATACTTATCAGCCTTGCTCTTCGTTACCGTCAGGTAATGGAAAAACTTCAATGTTTTGCTTCATTCCCTATCAAACGCCTTCATATAATCGGAGGCGGTTCTCAGAATCACCGTCTTAATCAGATGACAGCCGATGTCCTACAGATGCCTGTTGTGGCCGGCCCTGTAGAATGTACCGCTTTAGGCAACATAATGCTTCAGGCCAAGGCAGCGGGAGCTGTAGATTCTCTTAGCCGGATGCGAGAAATCATAGGACGCTCTGTTGCGCTCAAAGAGTTTATTCCCAATTCAACCGACACCTCCCTTTGGGATGCGGCATATACACGTTTCATTAACCTGCCAAAATAAAACCAACACATAAAATTCATAAAGACACAGAAAAATCATGGAAACAGAAAAAATCCTCGCCGCCTACGAAATCGCACGCGAACGATATGCCGAATTTGGCATTGACACTGAGAAAGTTTTGGAACAGATGGATGGATTTCACCTTTCACTCCACTGCTGGCAAGCGGACGACGTTGTCGGTTTCGAACCAAAAGCGGGAGCTCTTTCCGGTGGAATCCAGACCACAGGCAACTACCCCGGGCGTGCCCGCAACATTGAAGAACTTCGTGCAGACATACTTAAAGCTCTCTCACTAATTCCGGGTACTCACCGACTGAATCTGCATGCAATCTATGGTGACTTCCAAGGAAAGTCTGTTGACCGCGATGAAATAACAATCGAACATTTTCAATCATGGATTGACTGGGCTCTTGCCAACGGCATAAAGCTTGATTTCAACTCCTCGTCATTCTCTCATCCCAAAAGCGGTAATCTCAGTCTCTCAAATCCAAACGAAAAGATACGCCGGTTCTGGATCGAACACACCAGACGATGCCGTGCGATTGCAGAAGAAATCGGAAAAGCACAAGGCGACCCTTGCATATTTAACCTTTGGGTTCACGACGGCTCCAAAGACATTACAGTCAACCGTTATAACTACCGCCGGATATTCAAAGAAAGTCTTGACGAGATTTTCGCAGTCAAGTATGACAATATGAAGGATTGCCTCGAATCAAAGACTTTCGGTATCGGACTTGAAAGTTTCACGACTGGTTCTTTGGAATTCATAGTCGGTTATTGTGTGGAAAACCAGAAAATCTACACTATCGATACAGGGCATTACCATCCTCTTGAGGATGCAGCCGATAAAGTTTCCTCAATGTTGCTTTATATACCTGAACTGATGCTTCACGTGACACGCGGCGTGCGTTGGGATTCAGATCATGTGACGATAATGGAAGATCCGACACTCAACCTATGCAAAGAAATTGTCCGTGCCGACGCTCTTGACCGCGTACATTTCGGCCTTGACTATTTCGATGCCTCCATAAACAGAATCGGAGCTTACGTCATAGGAGCGCGTGCGGCGCAGCAATCAATGTTATGTGCCTTGCTCGAACCTGTAGAGTCACTGCGCGACTATGAAGAAAACGGTCATGGATTCCAACGTCTCGCAATGCTTGAAATAAGCAAGTCATTACCTTGGAATGCCGTATGGGATATGTATTGCCTTCGTTCAGGAGTCCCTGTCTGTGATAAGTACATTCCCGTCATCGAGCAATATGAAGCACAGGTAACATCAAAGCGTTAAGATATAACCATCAGATTCTTAATATTTTCTTCAAAAAAATCAAATTTAGATTCATCAGGGTATTATAAGCCTATCTAAGGACAATCCAGATCCAAAACGAATTTCAGTTTTTCAGATGAGTTTCTAAACAGGCGATTGCCGGAGATGATGCGAATCATCCCCGGCAATCTTACTTATTAAACATTTCTGTCGGTTCTGGCACAGCAACCTTTTCGACAACACTGGTGTTGTCGAAAATCTGAGCTATTCCTTAAATTTATCAGTTCGGAAAGGCACGGCCGGCATACCGAAAGAATTTTTAAGATTACCGCAACTAAAATTTTTGAAGCAATAGCGCACATGCTTTATATCAGAAATTTTATCCGGGCAACTGACAATCACCTCCGGGGTATTCCAGTCGACCACAGCTTCAGCCTTATGGAATTTTCCGTCAACGTCGGCAACTTCAAAACCTTCGACATTACCGATATTTGGCGTCAGGCCATACTCGGCGTTATCAAATCTGATACGCACCGACCCATCATCGCACTTTATCATTGAGCTGTATTCCGGACTACGCCACGGCATACCTTTTAATCCATACTGACGTTCGGCGACCTGCCACGCCATGCGCTCCCCTATTTCCCTTTTGCGTGTACCATGTATGACATCTGTTTCATACGTATATGCAAGATCATTCGTACACGTTATGCCACAGTTTGGAATAACTTTCACAGCCATATTCTGTTGTTCCCTGACCATTGCAGCAAAAACCGCATCCGGATTGCCCCAGCCAAAACCCGGGTTCTCAGTCTGGTAAAAGGGAAGACTATTATCAGTATCGCCCCAGTCACTCCGCCATTGGGCAACCATCTCTTCAAGCAACTCGCAATAGCGGTCTGGATTACTCACATTCGATTCGCCTTGATTCCATAGAAAACCCTTTATGGTATATCCGATTAAAGGATATATCATTGACGTATATTTAGTGCTGTATCGATAAGCCGGAAGCCTGTCTTTCTCCGCTTTCATCGCTTCAAAATCATATCCATGCCGCTCAAGTGTCTCTCTTGGAAGCCAGCCTTCAATCTGCGTCCCCCCATAAGAGACACAAAGTATCCCTATCGGAACGTCAATCAAATCATTAAGCTCTCGTGCGAAATAAAAACCTTGAGCGCTGAAATAAGGAGTGTTTTCAGGAGATGCAACTTTCCATCTTCCTCCTATACGTTCCTGTGGTTCATACTTATCACCTCTTACTATATATGCCATGCGCACACGGTCACGCAAGCGGCCGGAACGGGCTATATCCCTACCCGCTCCTTCCACCGGCTGTGAGTTAAATCCAATCATGGGCATTTCCATGTTTGACTGACCTGCGGCAAGCCAGACTTCACCTATGAGAATATCATTTATAGTGATAGTATCACTGCCCTCTACAAATGTTATTGAATGTGACTTATAGGATCCTGCCGGTGTAAGTACACGCTTGCTCCATCGGCCTTGACGGTCAGCCTTGACATAATATTTATCACTGCTCCATGACGGCATTACAGAAACCAATGCCTCGGGGGGTGCCCAACCCCAGAGTTTAACCTCAGCAAGTTGCTGAAGTACAGCATGATCACCTAATTGCTCAGGAAGTTCCAACGCCGACAAACAGCAGCTTGTAGTCATAAAAGCCATCAGGGTGGCTAATTTTTTCATATTTAACGCCATAATTTCAAGCCTTTGACGAAATTATTCCAGTTTAAAAAGACCCTCCAGACATGAAACATGATGCTCTTTTATGCCAATCTCATCCATCCATTGACGGGTCTGCATCGTTTCAAGATTTCCTGTGTTATATCCTCCACCTTGATCATTGGTCCAAATGCAATATGCAGTGGGCCATAGACACGCACGGAAATCTATCGACTTATAGAAATCCTCTGAACAGCCGTGTTGGCCATGATGTGCCATCTGCAGATAATCGCATGCCAGATCATCCCTATATGGGCCATTGAATAATTTCTCGCCGGATTCCGCTCCCGTATCTGCAAGAAAAAGAATAGACTTCCTGTCATCCCAGACTTTTATCACCATAGAGGAATTGTTGAATGGGTTTGTATGGAACTCTTCGTTAACGACTCCGAGAATTTTAAAATTGAATCCGTCTATCTCACCGACATAGCCGGCCTCGCGGAAATCCGTGACAGGAATAGAAACTGTGTCAAGCACGGAATAGAAATCTTTAGCATATTCATTGTAAGGCTTTTCGAGCTCGATTAATTCTGGAGAAAATCTCGAATGATATATATGATTGATTTTCATTCCTTGACGATCCTTGAGAATCTGCCAAAGCACTCCCATGTGGTCATCATGAGGATGAGATATGAACCAAGCCTCCACTTCATTGCCGAGAGCCGCTATGAATCCCCTAAGATAGAGCTGCTCTGCAGGCCAGCCCCCGTCAAATACAATAACTTTACCTCCCGCAGTCCGAAACACATATGAATTGCCTATATTCCCGACCTGCATCGGCAGTTGCCACATTGTAAAAGCCGAAGTTTTCTTATAATTTTTTGGTTTCGCCGAAATAAACGTGCCGATTCCAAGAATCAGAATCATAGCAAAAAAGATTCTCTTTAACATTGTTGTCTATTATTTAGTATATTTATAATATCAGAATGTATGCAACCAATCGGAAAGATCACTCAGCATCTGGGTGTGATGCTGAAAAGACTGTAAACAGCCCCAGCCATGTTCACCGGAGGGATAGATATGGAGTGTGGCAGGAACTCCGGCTTCTTTTAACGCTATGTAATATGGGGCCGCATTATGAGCCGGATTGACTCCGCTGTCATCATCGGATGTAAGGATTATAGCACGCGGAGTGGTCGCGTTACACTGTTTTTCATTTGAATACTTTTCTATAAGTTCAGGAGTGGCTGACGCACCGAAAAAGCTCTCATGGGTAAGCTGATGGCCTCGCGCCGGATCCATCGAGATTACAGGATAAAACAGAATCTGGAAATCCGGACGGACATCCGGGGATGAAAAATGAGTTGCTATGGTCGATGCAAGATGGCCACCGGCCGAAGATCCCATTATACCTACCGATAACGGGTTGATACCCCACATCTCAGCACTGTCACGCACGAGCTTCATAGCTGCTTCCGCATCATTGATAGGTTTGGAGCGGTCACCACCGGGAAGAGTATACTGCAGCACAATGAGAGCAATCCCATGTCTGTTAAAAAACGGAGCCCAGTCCCATCCCTCATGGCCGATTGCATGTCCAAGATAAGAACCACCCGGACAGGCTACTACCGCACGGCCTGTATTCAGTTCATCTTTTGGCAAAAATACCTTCATTATCGGTTCGTTAATGTCAAATATCGCTTTAGTCGGCGACCATTGAGCAGCCATGACAAAAGATGTCATCATGGCAATTACTGCGAAAAGAATGCGAATTGTTTTCATGTTTGAATAATTATCTTTTATGTTACTTATATCCTATAAATATTTACTCTATCTTATTTACTGAAACTGTAGTGATTGTAGCATCACAACCCCTGATTCCAATCAAAACTGTCATTGGAGCGACAAGAACAAACCGTCCATTGTCATAGACTTCTATCTGGTTTCCATACATATCCTTCACCTCAGGAAATATCTCTCCTTTCCCATTCCATTCAATCTGATAATGCCCGGCATCCAGATGGATACCCTGATAAATCAGGCCTTCGATGATTTTTATTTCTCCGGTGACAGAATCATCCGTATTTCCGACATTCGACCAGTAAGCAAGCCGCTCTGTAAAATCATTGTTCTTTATTCGGTCAGCCCCTGACAGTCCGCAATCCGTAAGTAATGTAGTCGGTTCTACTCCATTGAGTTCAAGAGATGAAAGATATTCATTATCAAATATGCGCAGGTTTTTCACCGGTGCATAATCATCCGTTTCCGTATTGTCGAACGGCTTACCGTCAAACGGATTGTCAGGCCATGTCCCTATCGAATGACCACCTTTCAAGACGCAATCGCGTACTTCTATATTATCTATCTCGCTAAAATCTTGCCTCGGGTTAGTCGAGCCCCACGGGATAATAGCGATAGCTTTGCCTGCTCCACCCCTCGAACTGTCGATATAACTGCTGAGAACTTCTATATGCCTTACAGATGAATCAATTGAATCAACCCTTTCACGCCAATCTCCTCCACGTGGATCCATGTAACTGTTGCATAGGACAATACCGTCATCATTTGATTCGAATACACATCTTGCAACCCGGACATTTGTCACGGCATTTCCGAAACTTAGCCCGTCACCGCTAAGACATGAAACATCATACATTTTCAGATTTCCGATAAAAACACTGTCAGCCCTATAAAATATGGTATGATAGTTACTGCATCTGACTATATCTATATCGCAGATTTCAACATGTCTGGTATTGCACACTGCTATCGGGACTATATGTATACGGTCACTGCATGTCCGTGCATAGTGTAGCCATGCCGGATTCTCGCTATAAGTATCGTCCATACGAATTTTCCCTCCTCCTGTAATTTTGACATTCTCGGTATCTTTAGCCAAGATAAAAGGACGGTTAGTATACATACAATGAGTCCACGGAACACCGGGAATCACATTGTCGTGCCCATATTCAGGAGGATAATCCACGTAATGAGCATGACGCGGAGACTGCCGCAGAACCACTCCACGTTCAATAACAAGCTCCACGTTCCTGCGCAATTCAAGATTTGTCGCTATATACTGTCGCTCAGACTTCTCATTTGGCCAACAATTAAGAATAACCCTTCCGCCTCCTTGATAGAATGCAGTATCAATAGCCCTTTGGATTGCCGCATTATCATTTGTAATGCCGTCCCCCGTTGCGCCGAAATCATTCACTGAATAATCAGAGCCGGATATGGAAAAACTATAAGGATTATCAATAAAATCACTCCAATTTTCAATAAAGAAAGGTTCTCCAACAGGCACGGTAGTCCCATCAGGCAGTCGTAAGGCCGCTTTAAATCTACTGCTGAGATGTGACATCTTGCCATCATGACGTGAGTTAGGTATATCTGTGATTTTAAAATTGCTTCTCGCCTGACATTCTCCAACCTTTTCAAGACTGTCAAACGGCAGTTCCGATTGCCAGAACGGGGCATGACGCACTTCTATCATCCCCCCTTCCATAACGTAACATCCATTAATACACCCCTCTATTGTCACTGTATTATCAACCGCTTTACAACTCGTTATCTCACCGGCATTATGACATATCACATCTTCCCTCTCAAATGATATGCGATCAATATTCAGTGTTCCACATCCACCCACAGGCTCAATCCGAATCTTGGACAGTCTGCCTTTCGCCCCGGATTTATCAGAAAGATTAAACTTTATAAGCTGTAAACCCGAAGAACCTGCCATAGCCACGGTTTTAGAATTTCCCGGCATTATATCCCGGTTATTGTCCGTAGCAAAATAAAGACGCAGACTATCTGCACTACTATAGTTTTCAAGAGCAATCATAACAGTATTTCTCTGCTCCAGAAGCGGACTATACATGTTGTTATGGCTTCCGACCGTCTCGATTTCTATAGCATCTCCATCTTTAAAATCAACTGAAACAATTCCTTTGCTACGATATATGTCTGGATCACCGATTTTCCGCAATACCGCTTCAGAATCCGGGATTTCAAAATCAAGGTCAAGCGGTTTTCCGGCAGAAAATCCGTCAACCATACATCGTACACCCGACCAAAGATGATGACTATCGTTGTTTACCGATATTTCTATCGACACTATATCATTCAGAAAGGGACACTCATGGATATCGAAAATAACACTCTGCCAAAGTGTGGGTATTATGTCAGCCTCTCCGCAAAACTGTTTTCCATCTGATGATCTCAATGTAAGACGAGTATGGCAACCACGACCGGGACCTTCCGATATTAATATTCCATATTGCATCATCGGAGTCTCGCTTAAGTCAATCGGATCGGTATAATTTTTATAGACAGTGCGCCAGAGGTCAGCACTGATTCCATCAGGAAATATTATCTCAAGGCAGCTTTCTCCTTCATAATATGATTGAAGAGAGTTATTAAGATTCAACTCAGCCCCGGCATCAAGCGATAAGAATCCTTCAATGGAGTCCTCCCAAGAAGCCAAAACGACTTTCTCTACCAGCGAACATCGGTTAGATACATTTATCCCTGAAGGAAGAGTGCTTCCAGTCAGAAGACAACTGTTACCCATTTCCAGAATAAGAAACAGAATGATGTATAAAAAATTTTTTCTCATACCAAGTGCTTCATGTCAGGATTATGATAAATAATCATAATGCAAATATAAAAAATTCCACCTCCAAGAGATTTCTCCTATTGTGTCAAAAATGTTGTCATGTGTTGTCACCACCCTATACTCACAACCTTATTGCACATATCCGACAAAAAATGGCACAGATAACAAATGCTTACGAATCATATATCAGTTATCTTTGCCAGAAATTAAAAGCCTCGCCACTTTTAAAGTATATCACATTATACGATAAGCAAATCAAACCTCATCACATTTTCAAATCACCATGCGGCTAAATAACCTGATTCTCTCCCTGTCACTGTTAGCAACAAGTTGCATCATACAGACTGCCTGTACCAACCAGTCATCATCGGCTTCAATCTCCACGATTGAGGAAAGCTTCATGACCCCACCCGATTCAATCCGTATTGCGGCTTATTGGTACTGGCTTAACGACAACTTGTCGCCTGAAGGCGCAATCAAAGACCTACAGGCCATGAAAAAGGCCGGGATAACGCGCGCGCAGATCGGCATGATTGGAATTGAAGGTCTTCCGAATGGGAAAGCTACCTATGACAGCGAGCTTTGGTGGAAGACACTTCATCAGGCGTTGAAAACCGCCGGTGAACTTGATATTGAAATCGGAATATTCAATTGTCCGGGCTGGAGCCAGTCAGGAGGGCCGTGGATTTCACCGGCTCAATCCATGAGACATATAGTATCGGCTGAAACAACAGTCGAAGGCCCCGGATTACAGAAAATAACCCTACCGGCTATTGAGAATGCCTGTCAGGACGAAGCCGTGATAGCCTATCCCGCTTTTGAGTCTGAGGCATTTTCAAAAACAAGTACAATCTTGAAAACAGAAGGTAAGCCACTTACCTCGTCAATCAAACTCGACAAACCGGAAACACTACGCAGCCTGACTGTTGAAGTCTCCAGACCAATCCGCACAGAAGCCGCAATTAAAGCTAAAATAAACGGTGAGTGGAAAGAGTTGAGACGATTCGACATTGACAGATTTAATGATCAGAATATAGTAGGGTTCAATCCTTATGCCCCAATCGTCATATCCATACCTGAAATCCGGACAGATGAGGTTACACTCGAATTAGGAAATAACGGCTCCGGGGAAATCAAGGTAACCCTATCCGAATGCCCGAAAATTGAGAGAACGGCAGAGAAACAGCTTGCAAAAATGTGTCAGGAACCGCTGCCTATGTGGGACTACTACATGTGGGCAAATCAGCCCGTCTACACAACATCAGAATGGACAATCAATCCTGAAAAAGTTGTCGTGCTGACATCTGATGTCAATAACGGAGTGCTGACATGGGATGTGCCTGAAGGGCGTTGGGTAATTTCACGCATTGCGATGGCTTCTACAGGCGTTACCAATTCTCCGGCAACACCTGCGGCCACAGGACTTGAAGTCGATAAGATGAGTAAAAAGCATCTTCAAAGCCATTTCGATGCCTATATCGGAGAAATACTGCGTCGCATTCCGGCCGAGGACCGCAAAACATTCCGCATCGTCGTAGAAGACAGTTATGAAACAGGAGGACAAAACTGGACCGATGGACTAATTGAAAAATTTACGGAGCAATACGGTTACTCACCTTTACCATATCTCCCCGTCCTTCAAGGCATTCCTGTTGGAAACAATGAGGAGTCAGACCGTTTCCTTTGGGATTTACGCAGACTTGTCGCAGATCTCATCGCGTATGAATATGTCGGTGGATTAAAGGAAATTTCAAACAGACACGGACTAACAACATGGTTAGAGAATTACGGCCATTGGGGATTCCCGAGTGAATTCCTGCTGTATGGAGGTCAAAGTGATGAAATGGCCGGTGAATACTGGAGCGAAGGTACATTAGGAGACATTGAAAACCGTGCGGCTTCATCCTGCGGACACATTTATGGTAAAAATAAAATATGGTCAGAGTCATGCACCGCAGCAGGAAACCCGTTCGGCCGTTATCCGAATGTTATGAAACAGCGTGTCGACCGATTCTTTACAGAAGGTATAAATGCCTCGCTGCTCCATCTTTTCATCCATCAGATGGAAACTCCTGAAGAACCCGGCATAGCAGCATGGTTCGGAAATGAATTTAATCGTAAAAATACATGGTTCGAGCAACTTGACCTTTTTACCGATTATCTTCGCCGCTGCAATTATATGCTACAGCAGGGACGTTACATAGCAGATGTGGCATACTTCATCGGAGAGGATGCTCCCAAAATGACAGGAGAATGCAATCCTCCCTTACCAGAAGGTTACTCGTTTGACTATATCAACGCTGATATACTTAAAAATCATGCTACTGTCAAGAACGGACGTCTGATTCTCGACAGCGGAATGGAATATAGTGTTCTCGTGCTTCCGGCACAGGATACGATGCGTCCTGAAATGCTTGAATGTATCGAAAATTTCGTAAAGAATGGTTTGACAATCGTAGGTCCGGCACCTGTACGTTCTCCAAGTCTTGCAAACTATCCGGAGGCCGATAGGACTGTAAATGAAATCGCAAAACTCATGTGGATTCCGGGCCAGAAAGTCAGCAGGTATAAAAACGGTAATGTATGGAATGATAAAGCAGAAATGTCTGAAATCTTTACCGACTTAAATCTGAAGCCCGATCTTTCCGTAGAAAATGGAGAACAGATGCCACTCTACATCCATCGCAGTCTTGACGATGCAGAGGTCTATTTCATAGCAAATCCAACTGAAGACAAAATTTCGTTAAATCCGACATTCCGCGTCAACAATGGATACACTCCTCAGCTATGGAATGCAACCGACGGCTCAATACGTAACCTCTCTCAATTTAAGACACACGAATCCGGAGGTATTACTGTCCCGATGGAACTTGAGCCACTTGAAAGTGCGTTTATAGTATTCCGAAATGATGCCGTCGCACCAACTACATACTCAACCAATTATCCCAACCCCGATATAATCTCGGATCTTACAGACAAACCGTGGACTATAGAATTCGATGCCAAGCGTCAAGGACCGTCACAGCCCCTTGCAATCGACTCTCTGATTGACTGGAGTACACATCCGGACAGGTCTATTGCCAACTATTCAGGAAAAGCTGTCTACACAACAGAATTTAATCTTCCAAAACTACCTGAAGGCCAAACATTCTTAGACCTTGGGAAAGTCATGGTCATGGCAAAAGTAAAAATAAACGGAAAATATGCCGGAGGAGCATGGACATCCCCCTATCGCGTTAATGTCACAGAATTACTGACAGAAGGTAAAAATACACTTGAAATAGAGGTTGTCAACACTTGGCGCAACCGACTGATCGGAGATGCAGCCCTCACACCCGAATCAAGGGTCACTTGGACAAATTTCGAGTTGGTTCAACCTGACGAACCTCTTCAATCCTCAGGTCTGATAGGTCCGGTTCGTATAATAAGCTATAACTAACCTTTAGTTCTACAAACATGATTCCAATTCTACAAACCTTAAATCGACTCATCACCTGACATAAAACACTTTCTATTATATCCTTTGAAGCCATAATCAATTATGACACACAAGCCCCAAGACTCTACCGCGTGGTTAAATCTTGGGGCTTATTATAAATATATGTATTAACGTTTAATTAAAGTGCCGGTAGATATAGCGTGCGAGGCCATATACGTAGCGGCGGAAACCGGGGCGATAATATAGAAGACGGTTGAACCATTCCATATGAGGGTCAAGATATCTGACTGTTGCCCCGACAAAAATCATGGCTATCAATGTTCCTATGCCTACCACATGCCACTGCCATTGTCCGAAGTAAAAATAGCCCAGCGACACAGCTATCGCAACGAGGCTTATGTCAACCATGATTTTGGCTTTCGCAAACGGAATTCCGCTGGCCTTAGTAACTGCAACAGTTATACCCTCGCCCGGCATTGTCACCGATCCACACCGTATTTCCAACGATATTCCTATAGCCAACACAAGACAGCCCATCAGCTGCATGACAATCTGCCATATCAGACCGTCGCCGGTAAAAGCCGATGTCAGCCACATATTTATATCCAATAAAAATCCAAATACAAAACCTATGATAAGCTGAAAAAGCTGTACGAGATGAAAGCGACGGCGGAGAATCAGGATCTGCAACCCTACAAGAAAAAAATTCATCACATACGTATATTCTCCGATCGTAAGTCCCGGAGCTTTGGCCGCCTCTCCGGCAAGCGACATCACAAACGGAATCGTTGAAATCACGCTACTTCCAAGATTAGACCTCACGCTGAGGGCCACACCAAAAGTCATTATAAACAATGATACCAACAGAAGCACATGCTGCCAGATGAATGATATGATTTTTTCTTTGGCCGTTGTTTCCGATTGCGATAGTGTATTCATAATTATTCAGTCATTTCTCACTGCAAAATTAATCAAAAACCGTGAAATAACGTATAATAATCCTATCCCCCAATCATTCAGCTCGTACTAAACAGTACGTAGACGTTTGATGGCCAGCAATTCATGACAACATTTCATGTGAAGCACAGCCATTCATACGTTATCCCCCGAAAAAAGTCTCGTCTATCACACGGGCAAAATGTTCACGTTCGAGCTCATGCACTTTTTTTTCGACATCCTCAGCCGTGTCAGACTGCTCCACAGATGTACGGGCCTGAAAAATCATTCGACCTTCGTCACACATCTCACTGACATAATGGATAGTAATACCCGTCTCTACTTCGCCGGAATTGACAACCGCCTCATGGACATGACGGCCATACATTCCTTTTCCTCCGAACTTAGGAAGAAGCGAGGGATGGATATTGACAATCCTGTCGCGATAACGCTCAATCAGAAACGACGGAACCATGAGCAGGAAACCGGCAAGGACAATAACGTCAATCCTATGCGACTCAAGGAGTCCCAGCATCGACTGCCGGTCATTTATTTCATCCCTTGACATCACGACCGATTCCACACCAAGCCTTCCGGCCCTTTCAAGAACCTTCGCCCCGGACTTGTTGCAGACCACAAGAGCCACTTCACCCGAAGAACCCTTTTCCTGAAAATACCTTATTATATTCTCGGCATTGGAGCCGTTGCCTGATGCAAATATCGCAATCCTTTTCATGTCAGTTATCGATTTCGAGAGCGTGAAGATATGAATTTTATTCTGAAGTAAAAAATTATGATCCGATCTTACAGGTTATATCTCATTCTGTTTTTATGGAATGACAAGGGAATTTTGTACTTTTGCGAAATAATATGTTTATAAAAAAACACTGACAACATGACTATTGACCAGATACAGAACGACATTGTCGAAGAGTTCTCAGAAGTCGATGACTGGATGGACCGTTATGCCATGATTATCGACCTCGGCAACAATCTTCCTGAAATAGACGAGAAATACAAGACTCCCGACCACCTCATCGAAGGTTGCCAGAGCCGTGTATGGCTAAACGCCGATCTCACACCCGACGGAAAGGTACACTACATGGCCGATTCCGACGCAATCATCGTCAAAGGGATAATTTCGCTTCTGATTCAGGTGCTTGACAACCAGACTCCTGACGACATCCTTAATTCCGATCTCCATTTCATTGATGACATAGGTCTTTCGGAACACCTGTCGCCTACCCGCTCCAACGGCTTGCTCGCTATGGTAAAACAGATGCGTCTTTACGCCCTTGCCTTTCAGGCAAAACAAAACATGAAGTAGAAATAACCGACAGATGGGAAAAAACAAACTGAAAAAATTTGCCGAGATGGAAACTCTCGGATGCGTGTATCAATATCCTCAGTCGGTTCTCGAAAGCAAAGGCGACTGTCCTCTACGCGGCAACTGGGCTAAGGAGGTGTTTGGCAACTCAAACCCTATAGTCCTCGAACTCGGATGCGGAAAAGGCGAATATGCTGTCGGAATGGGCAAACTCTATCCCGACCGCAACTTCATTGGCATCGACATCAAAGGGGCTCGCATGTGGACAGGAGCAAAGGAGGTTGATCAACTCGGACTGACCAACGTAGCATTTCTGCGCACATCAATCCATCTGCTCCCACGCTTTTTCGCGCCGGGCGAGGTATCCGAAATCTGGATTACATTCCCTGATCCACAGATGAAGAAAGTCAACAAACGGCTTACCGGCACACATTTCCTCGACATCTACCGTCAGGTTCTTGCATCGGAAGGCGTGATACACCTCAAGACCGATAGTCCTTTCCTCTTTGCCTACACGACGGCGATGCTTGACCATAACTCAATCCGTCCGCTCCACACCACAGCCGATCTCTACAACTCAGATGTAAATGAAATAGTCCCACCTATACGGACCTACTACGAACAGCAATGGCTGGGACGCGGAATACCGAGCAAATATATTGCTTGGCGACTTCCCGGCTCAGACGTGGCACTCGATGAACCGCAGGTCGACATCGAACCCGACACTTACCGTTCATTCGGCCGAGGAGTCCTCCAGTCATCAGCCGATCCATTTTCCGAAACAAAGAATCAGGAGAATTGAACATTCTGCCGTAAAAATTTGTTAATACATCAACCCCATCTTTTCCTATAATACCACTCCATTCATGCAACTATATCCAGCGCTTATTACAGATGCACTCCAGACAGTCCGCTATCCGGGCAACGGCAAAAACCTCGTCGAAGCAGAGATGGTCGAAGACGATATACGCATTGACGGTGACAGTGTGAGCTTCTCACTCATATTCGACAAACCTACCGACCCGTTTATCAAATCAATGGTGCGTGCAGCCGAAACCGCCATACATACCTATATTTCTCCTGAAGTCAAAGTCACGGTCAACGTAGCCACCCGGCAGCAACCTGCCACAAAGAACGCACCTGTACTCCCCGGCGTAAAGAACATCATCGGAGTCTCATCCGGAAAAGGAGGAGTAGGCAAATCGACTGTCGCCTCCAACCTTACTGTAGCACTCGCAGCCGAAGGCTACAAAGTAGGTCTTCTTGACGCTGACATCTTCGGGCCATCGATGCCTAAAATGTTCGGTATTGAAGACGAACAACTATATATCCATGAAGTCGACGGCCGCCAGCTGATACTCCCGATCGAGCGATATGGAGTGAAACTCCTGTCAATCGGTTTTGTAGTCGACAAGGAAAAGGCTGTACTCTGGCGCGGTTCAATGGCTTCCAATGCACTCAAACAACTGATAGTCGATGCCGATTGGGGCGAGCTTGACTACTTCGTCATCGACATGCCTCCGGGAACAAGCGACATCCATCTCACTCTCGTTCAGACACTCCCGATCACAGGTGTGGTAGTCGTGACAACCCCGCAGGAAGTAGCTCTGGCCGATGCCCGTAAAGGTATTGCTATGTTCCGTGAAGAAAAAGTGAATGTCCCCGTACTCGGTGTCGTAGAAAATATGGCCTATTTCACCCCGGCCGAACACCCCGACGAACGCTACTATATTTTCGGAAAAGAAGGTGGAGTCAGACTCGCTGAGAAACTCGGCGTACGACTTCTCGCCCAGATACCCCTCGTAGGGTCTATAGCTGACTGTGGCGATTCAGGAAAACCGATTGCTCTGACTGAAGGTGTGACCGCACAGGCATTCACCCATCTGGCCCATGAGGTTATTGACTCAGTTGCCGAACGCAACCGAGAACTCCCGCCAACACATAAAGTTGAGCTGAAGCACTGACAAGTGCTTCAGCCCCCTCTCCTTCCTCCTGTTTTTTCCGATACGCATACCCCCACACCGTCCATTCATCACTCTCACAGCTGGTTCCTCCATTTTTATAGCTTAGCATACAACACGGTCTGATTCTGACAGACTTTTTTCATCACTATTTCAACCGTTTTTACATGAGATTTTCACTACGCTTCTTTTCATTGGCGGCATCCGTTTCAATGGCTATTCCTGCGATGATAGCCGAGATTCCGGCCGGTTACTACTCTCGGCTTGAAGGCAAGTCAGGAGCTGCACTGAAAACCGCAGTCTTCGACGTAATCAATCCACACACTCCGGTGTCGAGCTACAGCAATCTTCCCCGCTACTTTGAACGCACCGATGTCTATCCCGAGTCGAAACAATGGTGGGATATGTACTCTAACGTACAGCGTTTCGCCCCATCGTTCTCCGGCCTCAACCGCGAACATGCTTTCCCCAAGAGCTGGTGGAAACTCGACGGCAGTGTAGAATACACACCGGCCTATGTTGACCTCAACCATCTCTACCCTGCCGACGGTCCTGCAAATCAGGCAAAAAGCAACTATCCGCTTGGCGTAACCGCCGCTAATCCCAAGTTTGACAACGGGGTCAGCAAAATCGGCTATCCCGTATCAGGACAAGGAGGCGGCGCACAGTATGTATATGAACCGGCCGATGAATACAAAGGAGATTTTGCAAGAGCATATTTCTATATGGTGACATGTTACCAGAATCTTACATGGAACAGTACATGGATGCTCCAACAGAACGAATACCCGACTTTAAATTCATGGGCTGTCGAACTATTGCTCAAATGGCACAGAGAAGATCCTGTCAGCCAAAAGGAAGTCGACCGAAACGAGATAGTCTATGAATATCAAAACAACCGCAACCCATATATAGATTTTCCGGATCTTGCCGAATATATCTGGGGAACGAAAGTTGGCGAAAGCTTCTCGCCCGGCACATCCGATATCCCGACAGGCGACCCGATACTGATCAATCCCGTCAACAACACATCTCTTGATTTCGGACAAGTCGCCGCCGGTAAGAAAACCACCTCTATATTATATATAAACGGTGAGAACATCGTGGGCAATGTATCTCTGCGTATAAGCGGAACCGACCGCAACATGTTCACGCTCGATCAGGCAGCCTCGACACCGTCGCTCACTACTTCAATCTCAGCATCGCTCATCAACGCAGCCACCGGCTATCAGCTTCAGGTCACCTACGCCCCGACATCGACAGGAAGCCATTCGGCCAAAATCACCATCTATGACGCCAACCTCAAGGGCAGCACCACGGTCAATCTTCTCGGAGAAGCACTCGAAGTTCCGACACTTAGCCGCCTGACAGCTTATCCCGCGTCTGACATAACCGAGACTTCCTACAAGGCCACATGGTCAGAAGCTCCAGAAGTTGTCGACTATTATCTGCTCACGCGCCAGCGTTTCGTTAACGGCAATATGATTGAAGAAACAATGGAATGTGATGAGAACTACGCTATAATCGATGATTTCAACGGTAGCGAAAACGAGAATTATTATGTACAGAGCAGTCGGCTCGGCTATCTCTCAGAGCCATCCAACATTATTTCAATAAGCCATTCCGGCATCAACGGAATCAGCGAGGACGCACCGCTATCGGTTGAAAGCTATCCCGGCACACTCCGTTTCCGCTGTGGCACAACACAGACCGCAGGACGCATCTATGACACAACAGGACGCACCGTTATGCTCCTCCCTGAAATCTCCGACGGACTGGAAATCACTCTTCCCTATGGCATCTACTTTATCGTGACTGCCGAACACCGGACTCCGGTCAAGCTCATTGCCCGTTGAGCACGGTTAACGGCAAAACCGTCAATAAACACTACACCCGGCATCAGACATCCTATCTGTCTGCGCCGGGTGTAGTGTTTATTTCTATAGAATTTCTCAGTACTGTTCGCTCTCGTTCGGAAAATCGGTGCTCTTGACATCCTTGATATAATTGCCGACAGCATCCTCGACAACTGTACCGAGATCGGCATACCGGCGAAGGAAACGCGGAGAGAATCCCTTGTTGATTCCAAGCATATCCTGCATCACAAGCACCTGACCGTCGCAACCGTTACCTGCGCCAATACCTATTGTCGGGATAGAGACGCTTTCCGACACCTTCGTGGCAAGCGCTGCCGGAATTTTCTCCAGAACAATGGCGAAACAGCCGACCTGTTCAAGTAATTTGGCATCCTCAATCAGCTTCTGTGCCTCAGCCTCATTGCGGGCACGCACATTGTAAGAGCCGAACTTATTGATGCTTTGAGGTGTAAGGCCAAGATGTCCCATTACAGGTATACCGGCACACAGTATCCGTTCAATCGACTCTATAATCTCGGCACCACCTTCCATTTTTACAGCCTCGGCGCCGCTTTCCTTCATAATGCGGATTGCTGAGTTCAATGCTTCGATTGAATTGCCCTGATATGTGCCGAAAGGCATGTCGCAGACCACAAGAGCGCGCTTCACACCACGTACAACACATTGAGCGTGATAAATCATCTGGTCAAGCGTCATAGGCAGTGTGGTCGGATAGCCGGCCATCACATTTGCGGCTGAATCACCGACAAGTATCGCGTCCATACCGGCCTCGTCGACCAATTTAGCCATCGAATAGTCATAGGCGGTAAGCATAGCTATCTTCTCGCCTTTTGCTTTCATCTCAATGAGGCGACGGGTGGTCACCTTACGTGGATCTTCAACTGTGTATGTTGACATTTTTGTTGTTTTTAATGATTCTAAAATAGGATTCATTGACGACCAACCGTACATCATAAACCGCCGGCGAGCCGTAGCCATAAAACAAAGTCCGACAAAAGCATGCCAGACCCATTTTGCACGGACAAAGATATTAAGTTTATTTCACCTGACAAAAGTTTTCTCTACTGAAAATATTTACGGTATATGACTGCCTCATGAACATACACTCCATTCAAAAAGATTTGGTTACGATTGGTTATTTTCCTACTTTTGCATGACACGACAAGAAATACCTTGAAAACAAACATTATAACCAATCACCAACAAAAATATTCAAAAACATGAAAAGTGATCCCAAAGACTGTCTCTACTGCACGAATAACGAGACTCTTCACAATCTTATGATTGAAATAGCCAAACTCGACGTTTCGCGAGTATTTCTCTTCAAGGAACAGACATATCACGGACGATGCCTCGTCGCTTATGACGGACATGTCAACGACCTTTTCGAACTTTCTGACGACCAACGTAACGCCTTCATGAAAGATGTCACCCGCGTGACCCGTGCGATGGACAGCGTGTTCCACCCTGAAAAAATCAACTACGGCGCTTATAGCGACAAACTCTCTCACCTCCACTTCCACCTCGCACCCAAATATGTCGACGGACCGGACTACGGCGGCACTTTCCGCATGAATCCCGGAGAAGTCTATCTGTCCGACGAGGAGTATGCCGATATGGTGGGAAAAATGCGTGAGGCATTGACGGAAATTTAAAAATTTCTCTGTATATTTGCATCGGGGAAACTGGCTGATTTCACATAGTGAGAAATCCCGGATTCTCCGATTTTTCACGTTCATACATTAGAAGATGACTTACAGCTTCCTTGACCTACTTTGCTTACTGGGATCAGTAGCTATGTTCCTTTACGGAATGAAAGTAATGAGTGAAGGCCTACAGAAGGCTGCCGGCGACCGTCTGCGCAACATTCTTTCGGCCATGACCCGAAACCGATTCACCGGCATGCTGACCGGTATAGTCATCACTGCCCTCATCCAGAGTTCGTCGGCATCGACTGTTATGGTCGTAAGCTTCGTGAACGCGGGTCTGATGACTCTTGCACAGTCAATGGCAGTCATCTTCGGTGCCAACGTCGGAACTACATTCACTGCTTGGATCATAGCCCTGTTCGGATTTAAAGTCGACACCTCGGCCTTCATCCTTCCAGTTATCGCATGTGCCGTCCCCCTGCTCTTTGCCAGCGCGAGCCGTAAGAAGTCGATAGGCGAGTTCCTCATCGGTTTCGCACTTATGTTTATGGGGCTTGACCTTATCAGCGACTACGTGCCTGATCTGCAGAGCAATCCTGATATGTTCCAGTTCCTTGAACGCTATGCCTCGATGGGTTTCATATCAGTGCTGCTGTTCGTGCTCGTAGGCGTAGTGCTCACAGCTATCATACAGTCATCGGCAGCCACTTTCGCTATCGTGCTCATTATGTGTACAAAAGGCTGGATTTCATTTGATCTTGCCTGTGCGGTGGTTCTCGGCAGCAATATAGGAACGACAATTACCCCCCTGTTAGCCTCAATGAGCGGAAATGTTGCCGCAAAACGTACGGCTATGGGCCATCTTCTTTTCAACATGTTCGGCATCGTATGGACTCTCGCCGTCTTCTACCCCTTTGTCCGTCTCAATGTCGACATAACCAAATGGCTGGGACAAGGCGACCCCAACAGCATATTCGGCTTTGTCAATGACCTTGAAGCCAATGACCCGCAGCTCTACAACAGCATTTTTGACAACAGTCTTCCGGCCGGGCATCCCGTCCTTGCCAAAATCGCACAGATGCAGTTCAGTGTATCGTTCGGCCTGTCGATGTTCCATACGATATTCAACCTCATCAATGTGACCATCATGATATGGCTCACAGGCTTCTATGTGAAAGTGGTTGAAAAGCTCGTGTCGTCCAAACACATGGGCGACGAAGAATTCCAGCTCAAATTTATCTCCGGCGGTCTCATGAGCGCATCCGAACTAAACATCGCACAGGCCGAGAAAGAGATTGTCGTCTATGCCCAGCGCGTACAACGAATGATCGCTATGGCTCAGAACATCGTTCATACACGTCAGGGAGACGATTTTACAAAACAGTTCTCACGTCTTGAAAAATACGAAGAGATCTCAGACCGAATGGAGATAGAGATTGCCAACTATCTTAACCGCTGTTCAGAAGGCCGTCTGTCAAACGAAGGCAAACACCGCATAGCCGCAATGTTGCGCATCGTCAGCGAAATCGAAAGCATAGCCGACTGCTGCTATGGCGTGGCCAAGATACTCATCCGCAAGCAGGAAAGCCATGTAGACTTCAATGAGGAAATATCCCATAACATCGACACCATGTTCATAGCCGTAGAGGCGGCAATGACCAATATGCTGCTGCTCCTGCGCAACTTCGAGACAGCAGACCAGACGGAAATCATAACGTCCTACAATCACGAACGTGAAATCAACAATCTCCGCAACCAGCTCCGTGTGGCCAACGTCGAGAACATCAACGAACACCACTATGAGTATCAGGCCGGCATTTACTATATGGATATTATCGGCTCGCTTGAAAAGGTCGGCGACTATATAATAAATGTAGTCGACGAGGTCAAGGAGCAGTTCAGGCAGAAAGCCGCAGGCTGAAGACATAAGCGTCAGACGAAGTTCCACACCAAACACACAAGATGACTACAACGATTCATAATCATACGAAAATTCTCTCCATTATATACTGCAAGCCATGGCATCGCTTAAAAATTATCTTGTAAGATATTTCTCTATGGCTGACGACCTGCTTCCTCAGGCAGAAGCAGAAGCGACAATCCGCGAAGGAATATCATTCAAAGGCACGAACATGCTCATACTCGTGCTTGCGATTTTTATTGCCTCCCTCGGACTCAACACCAACTCAACAGCCGTCATAATCGGTGCAATGCTCATATCTCCGCTTATGGGACCGATTATCGGCATAGGTCTGGGGATTGGCGTACAGGATTTCGAACTGCTGAAACGATGTCTGCGCAACCTGCTGATGGCCGCAGGATTCAGTATGCTCACATCGACCATCTATTTCCTGATATCACCCGTAAGCGAGGGCCATAGTGAACTCCTCGCACGCACATCACCGACTATCTACGACGTCCTGATCGGATTTTTCGGCGGAGGAGCAGGAATAGTGGCCATAGGCTCAAAATCAAAAGGAAACGTGATTCCGGGCGTAGCTATCGCAACGGCTCTCATGCCACCGCTTTGTACGGCAGGCTACGGTCTCGCCACATTCCAGATGAACTATTTCTTCGGGGCTACATATCTGTTTCTCATCAACTCGATATTCATTGCCCTGTCAACGTTTATCGGAGTAAAGATAATGCACTACAAGCCGGTAGTGGCTGTGAATCCCGAACGTTCACGGCGTGTGCGCCATATTGTCTATACGGTCTCTATCCTCACCCTCCTGCCCTCTCTCTATCTCACCTACAACATGCTCCGCCAGTCGAGATTCTCAATGAACGCCGACAGATTCATTGCCCAGCAGTTCAATTTTCCGGCCACGCAGGTTCTAAACCGAAAAGCAGTGATTGAACATGGTGAAAAAGTCATAACTGTCACTCTTATCGGAAAAATCCTCCCCTCCGACTCCCTTCAGCTCGCCATGAGTTCCCAACTGAAAAACTACGGTCTGGAAGGAACACGCCTGAACATCATACAAGGTGACTCACCCAATCTGTCGGAAATCAAAAACGGGATGCCAACCGTCAAGGACATCTATGAACTTGCCCAGACCTCCATATCCGCCCAGCAGATGACAATTGATTCACTGAAAAGCGTAATCGCAATCAACCAGATCAACGATACGATTGCCGGACGCATAGCCCCCGAGGTCAGAGTCGTGTTCCCGCAAGTCGAGGAGCTTGCCGTCACACATACGATATTCAGCAATATAGCGACCGAACGGCTTGACACAATCAACACCGTACTTGTGAAATATAACACTCCACTCCCGCCGGCCAAGGAAAAGGAATTCATAAAATATCTTGAAGCCCGTCTGCAACACAAATCACTACAGCTAATCAACGTAGGAAACCAACTCTCATTCTCGACAACCACGTCACACCAGACAAAAAAATGAATCAGCCTCCAAATACCGAAATCTACAGTCCAGACACACTTCCTAAAAATATCCGTGGGAAAAAAGTAGTGCTTGTCAATCATTCCGACACCCTCGGAGGGGCTGCGATAGTGACATTCAGACTGATGCAGGCTCTGCGTCAGATCGGTGTCGACGCCAGAATGGTTGTCTTTACGAAAACGTCGGAAGAAGAGACCATTTCAGACATATATTCACGCTTCATCCGTAGCATGGCTTTCGTGATGGAACGCCTCTCGATGCTCCCGGCTCTCGGTTTCAAAAAAGAAAATCTGTTTAAGATATCCACTGGTGATTTCGCTCTCAACATACACCACCATCCTTGGGTGAAAGAAGCCGATATCGTTTGCATTAACTGGGTGAATCAGGGTCTGATGAATGTCAAGGGGATACGCAAGCTACATCATATGGGCAAAAAAATCGTGTGGACCATCCATGACATGTGGACAATGACAGGAGTGTGTCATCACGCATACGAATGTGACCGCTATCTTGATGAATGTGGTAATTGCCGGTTTCTTTCAGGCGGAGGACACAAAGATGACATCTCGCATAAATGCTGGGAAAAGAAACTGCAGGTCTATAATGAAGTCCCCATGACATACATTACTGTCAGCAAATGGCTTGAAGACTGCGCCCGACATTCGTCATTACTGAAGGGACGCGACATTCTGACCATCAACAATCCATTTCCAATAGAGCAATTCTATACCACTCCCCCACGGGATCTATACTCACTCATGCCGCCACACAAACCGAACATTCTGCTTTTCGGTGCGGCACGCATTGACGATCCCATAAAAGGACTTGACTATACGATAGATGCCCTTAACCATATATTCGACAACTATCCTGAAATAGCCAACAAGACAGCGGTATATTTCTTCGGAAATATTAAAAAACCACAGGCACTCGACCGTCTGCGATTCTCTCACAGACATTTCGGTCTGGTAAGAGACTTCAAAGTCATCCGCTATCTCTACTCCATCGCCAAAGTGGTGATTTCGACATCGCTCTACGAGACTCTCGGAGGCACTCTCGTCGAAGGTCAGGCCGGAGGCGCGCTGCCGGTGACATTCGGAATCGACGGACGCACTGACATCGTGGAACACATGCGCACAGGTTACATAGCCCGCTACAAAGACCCGATTGATGTGGCAAACGGCATATTATGGGCATTAAAAGCAGATATTTCACGCGAATATCTCCATCAGACTGTGGCCGACCGCTTTGCAGCCCCGATCATCGCGAGCAAATATGCCGATGTTTTTTCAAGAATTCTTAATCAGACATCTCATTTAAATTAAGGATGAAAGTATTAATTGTAGGAGCAGGAGGTTTTATCGGAGGTTTTATCGCACGTGAGGCTCTTTCACGCGGATATGAAACTTGGTGTGCGGTCCGCGAATCGACATCCCGACGTTATCTGACCGATCCGGCGCTCCGGTTCATAACCCTTGACTATGATGACCCCGACAAACTCCGCGACGAGCTTGCCGGAAACCAATGGGATTATATCGTATATAACCTCGGCGCGACAAAATGTGTGAATTTCAGTGATTTCAATCACATAAACTTCACATATCTGCGTAATTTCTGCGAGGCGGTTATCACCAACGGCCAGATTCCGAAAAGATTCATCTACATGTCGTCACTTTCAGCTCTCGGCCCGGGCGACGAGAAAGACTACAGCCCGCTGAACGGCTCTATGATACCTCAGCCAAACACCCGCTACGGGCTTTCCAAAATCAAGGCCGAGACACTTCTGCAGACCCTCCCCTCATCATTCCCTTGGATCATACTGCGCCCGACCGGGGTCTACGGTCCACACGAGCGTGACTATCTGATGATGATCAAAAGCATTGATGCGCATTTCGATTTCGGTGTCGGATTCCGTCGGCAGATGCTCACGTTTATATATGTGGAGGATCTCGCCTGCGCGATATTCGATGCTCTCGAAAAAGCACCGGTCCATCGCAAATACATAATCTCTGAACCCCGGGCATATACTCAAGGAGAATTCCGAAAAATCGTAGCCAAGGAACTCGGGCATAAACTCGTCATTCCTGTACGTCTTCCGCTCTTGGCGCTTAAAATCGCCTGCAAGGTATCTGAAAAATATGGCGCAGCGAAGCTTCAGGCTGTCACTCTCAACTCCGACAAATATAAAATCATGGCTCAGCGCAACTGGAACTGCGACACGACAGATGCAGAACGTGATTTCGGCTTCAAATCCCGGATAGACCTTGCCGAAGGTATAAAACGCACGGTAAGGGCATATCGTAACGAGCTAAAAAACAATAAAAATAAGCATATGATATGAAAACACCCCTATGGATGACTGTGATCATCATCATATTCCTGCTTCCGGTCTTTGCATTTCCAATCCTCCTCGCCAATCTTCCTGCCGGCGACGAAGCCGTGAGACTCTTCGTATGGATCTATCCGTTCTATATGGTTCTGTCGGCATGGCTTGCATGGAACGCCTATCCGCGCAGGTCATATATCAGCTGGATTTTGCTGATACTGATGGGGCTGTCGACGGTGGCGGTGTGGACTCTCGAACTCCATCCGATGGATATTGTCATCTGAATCAAACATATAATACTTAACCAGACTTAAACATCCGACAAAAGTGAAGTTACTTATTATCAACGGCCCGAATCTGAACCTTCTCGGCACACGCGAACCGGAAATCTACGGCTCACGCACATTCGAATCATACCTTCAGGAACTCCGCGAGATGATTGACGGCGATGAAATCGAATATCTCCAGTCAAACCACGAAGGCGACATCATCGACTTCCTCCACAATACCGATGCCGACGGAGTTATCCTGAATGCTGGTGCATATACCCACACATCGCTCGCAATAGCCGATGCGATTTCAGGCATAACGACCCCGGTGATTGAAGTACATATCTCTAATACAGCTTCGCGCGAGACCATACGCCACACATCGCTCATAGCCCCTGTGTGCCGTGGCACTATCACCGGTTTTGGCCTCAACTCTTATTTCCTTGCAGCTCAAGCATTCATAATGGGTCATGTGCGATAATCTCGACGATTACATTCTCAGCCACATAAGCGCCGAACCCGAACACCTGAAGCGCCTCTACCGCCGCACCCATCTGCGCCATCTCTACCCTCGCATGTGTTCGGGTCATCTGCAGGGACGTATGCTTTCGATGCTCTCTTCCATGATAAAGCCTCAACGGATACTGGAGCTTGGCGCTTATACAGGCTATTCGGCTCTATGTCTTGCCGAAGGTCTTGCCAAAGACGGACAGCTCCACACCATCGAAGTCGACGATGAGATGGAAGACGAACTGCTCGAACTCTTCGCCACATCACCCGGAGGCGACCGCATCACTCTCCATATAGGTGATGCCGAGGAGATTATAGCGACAATTGATGAAATATGGGACTTGGTGTATATTGATGCCAACAAACGCCGCTATGTCGAATATCTCGACCTCGTGCTCCCGCGCCTGCGCCGGGGAGGCTTCATCATAGCCGACAATACACTCTGGGACGGCAAGGTGACCGACACCGTCGCCAACCACGACGCACAGACCGTCGCCCTCGACCGCTTCAACACCTACGTGGCTTCCCATCCTGAACTTGAGACCGTAATCATCCCCCTCCGCGACGGCCTCACCCTCATCCGCAGGAAATAGTTCATCCCGCCGCCACACATACCATATACACAATATATTTCATCATCACAGTAGTAATATACGCCATGTCGCTTACGTTTAGTTTGTGGATATTTTACCGAAATCTGATGATGAAACAGCTCCATATCTCGATAATCCTCGTGCTTACCGCCTTGACGCTCCTGACGGCGTGCGGCTCGACCGAAACCGCACGCCAGCTCAAAGAAATCGATGGCTACATGGACGCTCACCCTGACACGCGCCTCGACGACCTGCTGGCCATCGACTCCTCGCTCATCACACGTACCTCTGACCGTATGCTCTACGAAGTCCTACTCACTCAGGCCATCGACAAGGCCCACGGCAGCCTCGCAACACGCGATTCGGTCATGCAGGTGGCCGCCGACTGGTTCACAGGGCGTTCCGACACACGCCACGCCCTCCTTGCAAACTACTTTCTCGGCCGTGTGAAATTCGAGAAAGAAGATTATCCCGAAAGCCTTGTCGCCATGTTCAAAGCCCACGACCTCGCAAAAGAACTCGATGACAAATTCTGGATAGGCATGTCAGCCCGCGGAATTGCAGACGTGTACAATAATCGGTACAACACTGGTGATGGCGTTCATTATTCAGAAATAGAACTTGAAAATCTAAGATTAGCTGGCAGACAGCCTTATATTAACTATGCGATGCTCGATTTAGCTAATACGTATTGTAATAACAGGGATTACGAAAAGACTTATGAAATATGTCGCCAACTGACGGATTCTGCAAATAAATATTCTGACACCTATTTATATAGCGAAGCCCAAAAAACAATAGCCGTAACTTTAATGACAGAGACAAAGTTTGAAAAGTCTATTCCATACATGCAATCGGCTGCTGAAACCGGATTGTTAAGCACCAAAGACTCAGCTTTTTTGGCATTTGCCTTAGGAAAGATTGGCAAAAACAAGGATGCCGTAGCGATTCTAAACAATATAAATAATAAGAATGATGTGAACTACTGGCTCAAATATGAAATCAATGACAACCTTGGCAACACAGACTCCGCCTTTAACTATCTGAAAAAGGAATATGAGAATCTTAATGCCCAATTCAGAGAACGTATCAGTTTAGATTTATCATCCACACTGGCAAATTACTATGAGATGTCAAGGCATTTAAAAGAAGAGAAACTCAAAACTTCACAGATTTTCAATTATCTTCTTGTAACTATAATAGCCCTCATTATCGTCATCGGTGCATTAATCGTCAATCGATATTATAAAGCCTACGAATATAAAATCGAGCGGAATATGGCTATCGCACAGAGTCTGCGTGAGACACTTGCCATAAAAAAATCCGAATATGACATAGCAAAAGTAGAAATCAGAGAAAAAATGCGCGATGAGTTTTCAATTCTCGACGAACTCGGCCAAAAGGTCTACGAAAGCGAGAATCCCACAGCAGCTCGTAAGCGCGTCTCGGCAGCCGTCACTGATTTAATCGAGCAATTGTCGGGCGACAAAAAGAAAATCGAAAATCTGGAAAGGATGGTCGACAGAAACTGCGACAATGTGATTTCTGACTTCAAGACCGATTTTCCAAATTTGAAAAATGCGGACTATAATCTATTCCTATATTCCATATTAGGTTTTTCAATAAACTCTATTTCTTTATTTCTAAAGGAAGAGAAACTAACGAGCGTTTATGAACGAAAACGCCGACTAAAAGATAAAATAAAAAAATTAGAACCTATAAAGCGTGATAAGTATTTAAATGTATTAGGTTAATAACCTGTATTTAAACGCTTTTACTTCTCTTTTGAACTTTTACAAGCAACACACTGATTTTAAACCACTTAGCAATAGTGCGTTTTTAAACACCAAAATTCGAAGTTTACCAAAGGGCTATTCAATTAATAATCAAGATATTATCGCATATGAAAAACCAAGATTTACTAAGGTAAAAATTCTATTTAGAAGCCATAAATAGCATAATTTTGTAGTACAATAATTTACAATAACGTATTAACACAATTATGAAAAAACTGCTATTATTGATTGCTTTTGCGACCTTACTATTTCCGGCAGGGTATGCAAGAGATGACAATAGCCATCAAAGCAAACCCAAAGACATCACTCGTTTGAGTCGTAATTCAAACCATTCAAATCGCCCGAACAAACCGGCAATGTATTATTTACCTTGTATCTATGGCATCGGATATTTAGGTTTTGAACTTCCTGATGAGATTCAATCGCTCCAAATAACCTTAGGGGATGAAATGTTTCCTGTTTGGGAGGGATATGTTAACAAAATAAGCCCTGAAGTAGATATACCACCGATCATAGGCGAAACTCCTATAACCTGTGAAGATGATCGAGGCCGTAAGTATCACGGCATCTTAAATTTCAAAGAATACAAAGACCCATCCTTACATCTATAATTATTCTTAATCTTATGCAATGATTCGGTAAAATTTGAGGTTTTTCAGTCTTGGCTAAGCCGCTAACTGAGCCAACCGATGATTTATTTTCTGAATTA
>ERZ777305.446-NODE-446-length-68167-cov-6.767119_pt1 | contig 68167 bp, 68 predicted proteins | sample MGYA00374965_ERZ777305 | MGnify/ENA primary metagenome ERZ777305 (study PRJEB29328, sample SAMD00013331) | mouse gut metagenome | study: EMG produced TPA metagenomics assembly of the Metagenome analysis of fecal microbiota from mouse which was promoted...
TTCAAAACCCTAAAGTTACTTTAGGGTTTAACCGAACAGACTTCGTGCGCAGCGGGTTCCTCTATCCTAGCGATGGTAAGTCTTGGGGCGCTGGCATCGACGGCTACTGGTGGTCATCGCGAGGGTCTAGTAAGCGCTATGACGGCGTCGCTACGCCTAGCGCTTATTACCTCGCCTTTAGTGCTACTGGTGTGAACCCGTCGGGTGGCCCGAATAACCGTCACTACGCTTTCTCCCTCCGCTGCCTTAGTACTGTATTAGACATGTAGAGGGGCGGTGTGTTATGATAGGGTTGATAGATTAGTTGAGGAGATAGGGGGGTGAAAGGATGGAATCAACGACTATCATTGTCATTCCGGCTGAGGGCGATTCGCCAGATACGGAAACAGCGTACGTTAAGAGACTAAAGCGTTATTATACTAAAGTCCACCATCGGCAGTTGAATGTCTTAGTATTTGAGCATGATTGCGTAAGTAAAGACCGGATGGATATTTTTATAAGTACGATTTTGCGTGTGCGGTGGTTTGCACAGGAGCATGATTTGGAGAACGCTGAGATTCACGCACAGGGTGGGTTGGGTGCTTTTGTAGCATATGAATTCCTACGGTATTGTCCGGAGAAAATCGCCACGGTTTTTATGGTCGGCGGAGCGCCAAGTGATGCGATGACGTGGGTGGCAAAACTTTTTCATCGCGATTTGATACGTTTGTGGTATCATTTTCGGTGGTTGATACCGTTCTTTGCGGATGACCCGAATCCGAAGAATGATGAGACAATCGAAAGGATTAAGGCATCGTCCACGGAGTTCATGTGCGCCTATCCAGAATTGTATCGCAATCAGTTGCTGTATATTGGTGAGTGGTGCATATCAGATGACTGGCAGGCGCTAAGTACTTATAAAGTGTACTTTGTACCGAATGGAAAAACTGTGCGTCCGACCTGGTGGGACAACACTTATAACAATGAGCGGGCCAAAGAAGTTTGGGCGCGCCATGGCGTGCAATGCATGGAAGCACCGGGAGATAACTTTAGTTTCTATAGTTTGATGCCAGCGCAGGCGTTGTTCAAAATCATGGACAGCGTGCGCTGAGAAGAATGCCTTGCTGAACGACAGGTTCGGCAGGGTATTTTTATTTGAGTTTTTGTGATATAATTGGGAAAAGAAAAGGAGTTTTATGGGAAAGGAAAAAGACCTGGTAGAACGTAGTTTGGTAGTGTTGAAGCCAGACTCAGTACAACGTGGTATTGTGGGGGAGATTGTGACGCGGTTTGAGCGGGTTGGTCTCAAGATTGTTGGTCTCAAGATGGTGATGCCAGATGAGGATCAGTATCGCGCGCATTACGAAGATATTGGCCAGATGATTACGCGTCGTGGCGAGCAGGCTTTCCGCTATAACCTTAATTATATGATGACTGGGCCAGTGATTGCGATGGTGCTGGAGGGAATTGAGGCGGTGCCATTGGTACGCAAGATTGTGGGCCCGACTGAGCCAAAATCGGCGGAAATGGGTACTATTCGCGGTGATTATGCACACATGAGCTTTGGTTATTCTGATGCGAAGGGTGTGGGTGTGCCAAACTTGGTGCATGCTAGCGGTAGCAAGGAAGAAGCCAAGAAGGAAATTGCCTTGTGGTTCAAACCAGAAGAGTTGTATGATTATTCAGATTTGAACGAGAAATACACACGCTAGAGTTGAACTTGTACGGTGTGTACAAGTTGGAATAAACTAATTTGGTGACTCGGGCGGGAGTTGAACCCACAACCTTCTCCTTAGGACGGAGCTGCTCTATCCAATTGAGCTACCGAGCCATGTAGTAATTATACCACTTTTGTATTATAATAGGGGTGTTCTAAGTTTATAAATATACAGACGAGTTTTATCTGTGCAGATGAGTTGCACTGGTTTCGTGTTGGCCCCATGGTAGGGCACCGCGACAGCCGGGCTAAACGCTCATCTGTATAAAGGACTTAGAACACCCTCGCGGTGTCCTATTTTGTTCTTGGCAAAACTCGCTCGGAAGGTAGGGTTTTGCATGACTGCGCTCACAAAATATAAAGATATTATTGATGGTAAACCGATACATATAGCCACGGTGACTGCGGAGGGGAATCCGAATTTGGCGGTGGCGTCAGACGTGAAGGTTTTGGATGATACACATTTGGTGATTTCTGTGAACGAGATGGTGCGGACGCAGGAAAACATTCAGCATAACTCAAAAGTGGTGATAACGGCGTTTGATGATGATTGGAAGGGCGTACGGATTTTTGGCGATGCGAAGTTTTATGATAGTGGGGAATATTATGAGATTTGTCGGAAAACTTTCTTTGGTAATGGTGAAGTGTCGCCATTTGGTGCGACGAAGCCCAAGGGCACGATTGTGGTGACAGTGGCTGAGGCGAAAGAGTATGTGTGACATTATTTCTACATGTCTAATACAGTACTAAGGCAGCGGAGGGAGAGACCGCGCCAGCGATCGTACGGGCCGTACGACGGGTAAACCGTCGACTCATCGAATACGAGGTAGTAAGCAGTAGCCCAAGTACTAGAGGTATGAGCAGCCCGCAACGACCACCATTGGCCTCCGCTGCCAGCGTACCCAAAGGTACCCGCCGTAACAGTCAGATTGATACGCCCGCTGCGCACGAGATCCTAAAATTATTACACTTGTGCTTGCTAATTTTTCTCGATTTGTGCTAGGCTAAAGTGCAGGAGCAAAGGGGCACCTAGATAATTTTTAACAAAATGGAGAAAGGAGGAGTTATGTCGTTTACCTTCGGCCTCGGACGTTTACGTCTCAAGCTAGAAATTACCGTCACTAAGAAGCGACGGTAATTCCAAAACAACGTAACCCCATTCTACCACGCTTTGACGTCAATGTCTAGGTTGTTATGCCCCTTTTGCTCTGAGAGGGTGTTTTTTCGTGCGCAGCGGGGTTGTCGTTCTGACCGTGGCTAATGGTACTTTCAACTACGCTGGCCACGATGCTGATGATTGGTCATCGCGGGCCGCATATACCGCTCGCGCTTATGAAGTCTACATTAGCACTACGATTAACCCGTCGGCCGAAGGTGGTCGTTACGCAGGTTACCCCCTCCGCTGCCTTAGTACTGTATTAGACATGTAGAGGGAGCTAGCTATAATATATGCTATAATATAAACATGAGCATAATGGCATTTGATGGTCAGCGCGAAGGGGAACAAGTGGAACTGATTTTTCGGCGACACATGAGTACGATTTGGCGCGGTGTGGTTTGGCTAATTGTATGGAGCGTGTTGGGAGTGGTGCCAATGTTGCTTTGGCGAGATGACCAGCGGATGTTTTTTGTGTGGCTGGGTGCGCTGATGATTGGATTGCTGGGGTTATTGTATACTTATATGTTGTGGCATTTTTCTTATTATCTGGTAACCAATCAGCGGATTCGACAGGTGCGGCAGAAGGGGCTGTTTCGTAAGACAGTGGTGGATTTGGGCTTGGATAAAATCCAGAGTATTAGCTATGAAGTGCCAGGAATCAAAGGGGGAATGATGGGGTATGGTACGTTGTTGATTCAGACACAAGTGGGTGATATGACGATTAGTATGGTGCGTAAGCCAGAAAAGATTTATAATATATTACAGGATTTAGCGAATAAGGCGATAAGATGAGTTTATTTGAGAAAAAACCCACCACTGAGCGGGAAAAAGTAGAGCAGCGGCGCGAAGAAGTGTTGGCGCAAGGTCGGAAGTTTAAATATCCGATGCAATATGCCAAGCATAAGTTGATGATTAATACTGTGGTAGTGGCTGTGGTCGCGATTGTTTTGATGGTGGTGGCTGGCTGGGCGATGTTGTATAAGATTCAAGATACTGGGAATATGATTTACCGGGTGACGCAGGTGTTGCCAGTGCCGGTGGCTGAGGTGGATGGTGCTAAGGTACGATATAGCGATTATCTGATGATTTATCGGAGCAACTTGCAGGCGGCCGAGCAGCAAGGTGGTCAGCTGGGTGAGGGTGAAGATGCAGAAATGGTACGCGAGGACTACAAAGAGGCGGCCTTGGAGCAAGCAGTGATGTACACTTATGCGTTGAAGCTGGGTGAAGAAATGAACATCACGGTGACAGAGGAGGAAATTACACAGGCGTTTGATGAACATCGTAAAGTGGGTGGGGTGGAGCGTAGCGAAGAGAGTTTTCTTAAGATTATTCGGGATAATTTTGGCATGAATCGTACGGAATATCGTCGGATGTTGTATTTGACCCTGATGAAGTCGAAGGTGGCGCAGGCAGTGGATTCACACGCACAAGATGTGGTGGCTCAGGTGGAGCAGTTGATTGCAGAAAAAGAATGTGACTTGTGGGCTGTAGCCGAAGCGTTGGGTGCGGAGGTGGAGTATGAGGCGACTGGTCAGCTGGTGGATAACATGAACGTAGATGGTGGGCGCTCAAATAAAGCAATGACACTAGAAGTAAATCAGGTGAGCGATAAGTTCCTCTCGAGCAACGGTGACGGTTATTATTATGTGAAGTTGGCGGAGAAGACTGAGGACCAGGTGAATTATTCTTCGATTAAGGTGACGTTCTCAGAGTTTGATTTACAGGTGGCAAGTTTGTATGATGAGGGCAAAGTGAAGGAATATATCACCTTTGGCAACTTGCAGATTGAGAATGGGGCGGCAGAAACGCCGACAACTGAGGAATAGTGTGTTATAATGGGGGTACGAGCGGGTATCGTATAACGGCTATTATGTATCCTTCCCAAGGATGAGATTGGAGTCCGACTCTCCATACCCGCACCATTTTTTGTATGATACGTATGGAGAAGAAGCAAGTTTGGTATCGTGTAGGGGTGATCGCGGCAATTGTGATGGTGTTTGGTGTGTTGCTGGGCGCGGTGGTTTGGCGTGCGGCGGCGAAGGCGGAAGCTTATCAGTCCGAGCAGGCGGCGATTTTGGCGGATGTTGAGGTGGCGCTGGCGGAGCTATACTCTGATGTGGAAAGCGAAGCGCCGAACACAAAAATTGCTCAGACACAGATTGAAGCGGTAGAAGAGAAACTATCAGGGATGGTGATGCAGCGGTATGCTGAGACTAAGGACGAAATTAGCCGTAAATTAGCGAACTTACGGAAATTTGTGAGTTTGCGCGACAAGTTGAATGGGTATTTTGTGGAAGGGGTGCTGAGGGTTGAGACGACGGTTGAGGACGTGCAAGCGGCGCAGAAAGAGGTAGATGAGTTGCCGGAGAGTTATACGAAGGTATTGCGTGGGAAATTGGTGCAAATGCAGGCACAACTGGAGGCGATTGCTAATTTAAAAACTGCGGTGCAGGGGCTGTTTACAGACGAGAAAATGACGGTGGTAAAGCCTAAGTTGACGCGAGCGCAGTACAAGGCAGTGGTGGAGCAAGCGGAGAAATTACCACAAAGGGAATTAGCCGAAAGTTATGACGAAACCCTGGCACAGGTGGATAAAGTGTTGGTGCAACGCGAGAAGGAGGCGGCTGAGGCGCGGCAGCGGGCGCTGGAGGCAAAGCGCCGGGCGGAGGAGTTGCGGCGGCAGCAACAAAAGGAAGAAGCGGCGGCCTGGAAGGTTTTGAACGTACCATATCATAGTCAGAATTGGCAACAGATTTACAATGGTTGTGAGGCAGCGTCGATGTTGATGGCCTTGCAGTATAAGGGTTATTTGAGAGACGTGGATTTGCATAAGTATGCCGAGATGATGCCAAAGAGTGAGGATTATAATACGGGGTTTGTGGGGTCGATTTATGATTTGCAACCAAAAACTTACGTGCACTGGATTGCGCCGGCACCGCTCGCGAAGTTTGGACGAGAGAGTTCGGGTAATGCTAACGTGGTGGATATTAGTGGGGCGAGTTTGGCAGATTTGGACAAGGAGGTGGTGGCAGGGAATCCAGTGATTATTTATGTAACATTTTTGTTCAACCCGCTGAAGGAATGGTTGAACGGTGCGCCGAAGAATCTGCATGTGGTGTTGCTCACGGGATACAATGAAAAAACTGGAGCACAACGTTTGACTGACCCCTGGACGCAGGCGGATGGTGGGCGGACGTTTGACGTGCCGCGGGTAGAATTGGAAAAGATTTATAACGCGGTTGGGAAGCGTGCGGTGGTAGTACGCTAAGCTCAAGTATTTTGTTTTTCTAAAAAATGTAGTACAATGAAGAAAATAACTTGAACTTGGTGGGCAAAAAAGTTGTTCGCCAAAAATTAGGAGGCAAAAATGGCAACAGGTGCTGCGTCAAAAAAGACAGCGTCCAAGAAGTCGACTCGGTCAGCCAAGACCACGAGCCGCAAAACTACAAAAAGTACCAAGAGTGCAGTTAAGGCTGAGCCGGTAGTGCGCCGCGCGAAGAGCGTTAGCTGGTTGGCGATTTTGGAATCGTTGATTGTGGGTATTCTTGGCGTGCTTTTGCTGGTGAATCCAGAAGGCGTGACGAAGATTATTTTCTATGCGGTTGGTATCTTCTTGATGATTAAAGGTGTGTATAAGATTATTAATTACTTTGCAGTGCACGGTAAATATGATTTTTATAACAATGATTTGCTTTACGGTATTATTGCACTAGTGTTTGGTGTGATTGCTGTGGTGCTTTGGGAACAGCTTGGTCAAGTGATTGGCATTGTGGTGGGGGCTTGGATGATTTATGGGGCATTAGTACGTATGAACGCAGCTATCAAGATGCATACGGCCGGAATCAAAGAGTGGTTTTATGTGCTTTTGCTCTCGATGGTAATGTTGGCACTTGGTATCTACATGGTAATTACCGTGGGTGCGGTGATCGCAATTGTCGGTTGGGTCATGGTGGCCTCAGCGGTGATTGGTATCTTGGATGATTTGATTTTCATCCGTCACTTGGACGCGGTAGCGCAATAAAGTAACAGAAAAGCTCCTGCCAGCTAGGTGGGAGCTTTTTGTTTGTTACTGTATTAGACACGTAGAGGGGAGATGTGCTATAATGAGAAAGTGATGCCGTTGTAGCTCAGTTGGTAGAGCAGCTCATTCGTAACGAGCAGGTCGCTGGTTCAAGCCCAGTCAACGGCTCCATTTTTTTGTGTTATAGATTAGTTTTGGTAATTTATTTGTTCGGTCTCGATGATGGGAATGCGAGTGAACTCGCTAGTATCGAGATCAGCATTATGCATCTTGATGGCAGAAATCTGGTGGTTGTTGTAAGCGGTGTAATAGAAAATGCCTTCATTTAGGTTATAACAGTCACTATAAATTGTATATTCGTAGTGGTTGTTTCCAAGATTGCAACAACCATTCTGTTGGTCGACTGAGTGCAGAATATGGAAGAATTGACTGACGCTGCTCATTTCGTCATCAGCAGAGAGGGAATTGAATTTAGTGAAGGTAGCTTTGACAAAACGAGATTCGGAAGAAAGGTCGCCTGGCAGTCCAATAGCTCCCATGCCACGACTGTATTCTTTTAGCTCAAGGCCAGGTGCAAAAGTGTTTTGCGGTGAGGCTGCGGAAAGATGCATATAGTTGTTAAGGCCAAAAAGTTGCTCATTGAAGGGTGGGTTGTTGGTGAGGATGCCTACTGGGTTATCGTAGATTTTAAGACCATCGGCAACCGCTTCGACAACGATACTGGCACCGGTTTGGTCGGTAAAAATCCAATGGAGGTCAGCAATTGGAAGTTGTTCGCTAAAACTGGTGTTTCTGAGGTTGATTCGAGAAAGTAGATTTTTGACTTCGATTAGGTTGGCGCACTGACCTAGCATCCAGGGGATAAATTCGAATTGGGTAATATTGTCTTTGCCGTCAACATGTTCGTGGTAAACAGCATTATTAGAGAAGTTAAGACCGGCCATACCGACGCCCTTTTCATTAATGGCGTCGTAAAATAGGGGATAATCATCAACTACACAGGCAATACCAATAATTGCGTAATGTGTGGTAAGTGGGTTGGCTTCGCGAAAATTAAATGGGAAATTGCGAGGAACAATGATAGCCTCCTCGCCATAAGTGATGTCGTAGTCGAGGTTGCGGCCGAAATATGAATTTTTGGTTTGATACGTAGCAGCAGTACACATGTTGGTTTTCCTTTTTATTTTTTGCCTATCTACCGCTATTATAGCACTTATTTATTCAGTGTAGGGCGTAAATTCAAAGTCAAAACCAACATATTTAGATTGTTTGGAGTCAAGATATTTGATGATAGCTTGGCTAATGCTTTTAGAAAGTTCGGTGATGCGGCGATCGCCGGTTTCGTCATTGCCTTGCACGAGGGGTACGATATAGCGAACCTTAGCTTTGACGTTGGTGCAATAGCGGTCTTTTTTGGCGCTGCTGCTGCTGTAGACTGAGGTGGCGCGCTGGAATTGGCGGAAAGCTTCGCTGATGGTCTTGTCACCACAGCTAAGAATCCAATCTACTATTTCGCGTTCGCTCATCGCATAGAGATCATCTATGGTGAGATAATCACGGAGCATCATGGACTTGAGGATATCGGCAATAAACTGCGCAAAGGCGCGATCATTATCGCTATGGAAGATTGCAAAGTATTTAAGAACTCCCTTGGTGAATTCTTTTGCGACTTCCAGGTCGCAAAAACCAAATTCTTCGATGCCGTTTTCATTGTGGAGGACGGTGATATTCTCGGAGAAACGCTTAACTTGGTCGATAGTCCAAGCATCGTAAATGAAGTAGCCATTGCCAAGAGAATATTCTAAACGATCAGCGGCAAGATTAGGCATGGGATTGTCAGCGAGGGGGAAGAGTTTGTAATCAGAAACTTCGCCTGGCATGATACCGTCGCGTTTGAGTTGGCGGGTGATGGTGCGAGAATTGCGGATAATCTCACTAGTGCGTTCTTCGGTAGATTCTTGAGTTTCGGCATCACCATTCATATAATCAATAACATGTTTGAAAGCTGGGTTGGCGATGTCATGGAAAAGCCCGGCGAGGGTTTGTTTTTTGTCGTGCGTGAACCGCCAGAGAATAAGAGCAACGCCGATGCTATGGGTGAAGACAGTGTGATAATTGCAACCATTATAAACGCCACTAAATGAACCACCGCAGTCCATGCTGACGCCGTTCAAACGCTGGAACTCTGGTGCGGCGATATATTTGAGCAACCAAGCAGGGAATTCAGGAGAAAGGATTTGTAGATATTCGCGTTGGGCGTGAGTGAGTTTGCGCAGGCAGCGCTTCTTGCAAGTGAGGACATTGATTGACTTTTCGTTGGATTTACCTAAAATGCGTGGATGCTTGTGCGCTGGAGCGGGAGTAGCTACGATAGGGCTAGTGGGGTCTTCTACTGGAGCGTCTTTGGTAACCGGTTCTTCTTCAGCTGTGGTTTCTGTGATGGCGGGTACGTGCACAGTTGCTTTTTTCCCGGTTGGACGATCATAGATTTTGATCCAACCTTGGTCGAGCCAAAACTTGATCTCTTCGTAACAGGCTTGGTCAGAAGATGGCTCTTGAAGGAGGTTAATTTCTATTTTTTTGCCACGGTTGAGATTACCGACTACAACATAGCTGAGCTCGGAGAATGCGCTTGGGCCGATGTACCCGCCAAATCCGCTTTTGTCCTCGTTCATTAAAAAGAATACATCAGCTCGGTCGAGATTCTGATAATAAGAACAGTAAATGTCGGTGAGGTTTTCGGCGTAATCGCCTTCGCTCGAAACGGCTACAGGATAATCGATGACCTCGTAACCCCGACCCTCGAAATATCCCCGCCAGTAGGCAGCGCGTTCTTGTAGTTTGGAACTACCCGCAATAATTAACTTCTTCATCTTATGCGACATTATACAACAGATGAGAGATTTTGGCTAGACCCCTTAGGGTAAGTCATGGTATAATGAAAAGAATGGTACGTAACAAAGATGATGAAGAACAAGTAGAAAAACCAAAACGTCTTAATTTTGGCTCAACTTGGAAAGAGGTGATACGCAAACAGCGGGGGTTGATGGTGGCGATAATTGTGCTGTTTGTGATGAGTGTGATACTTTTGATTTTCTCCCTGATAACTTTGCGTCCTCAAGGTGCAGTGGTGATTGTGGGCTATGGCGATGTGTATGGTGAGATTGCGGGACTATCGGGGGGCTATCGGCGTGATAGTTGGATGAATATGTTGGCGTTTCCGATTCTGGCGGTAGTGTTTGGTTTGTTGCACAATCTTCTGGCGCTGAGAGTGTATCGCAAATATGGTAAAGTACCAGCCTTGATGTTGGTGTATGCGACAATGCTTTTGGTGGTGGGGGCGTTCGTGGTGATTTTGCGGTTATTGGGTGAGTGGTAGACGAGTGAGGCGGCAGGATGGCGACAAAGAACGATTTGGAGTTACCAGAGGGTAAGCGCAAGCCGCTATACCGGTTTTTTGAGATTTTGCCAGGGGCGCTAAGTTATAGTTTGGTAATTTTATTGTTTTTGCTATCGTGGATTAATCCGATTCTGGGGGCGATTTATGTATTAATTGTGGTAGCAATTACTTTTGTAAAAGCAATTGCTACTGCGTTTCGGACAATTCAGGGACACAAGGTGGTACAACGGGCGGAGCGCGTGGATTGGCGTCAGAGATTTGAGGATTTGCGCGACCCGCATGCGGCGTTTGAACGCCTACATGGGCGACACGAGGATAGTTATGGGTTACAGGAACACGTACAGAATTTGCGAATATTATCGGTGGTAGAGGGGAAGAACGAGCCTAAGCCGGATGACATCTATCATGCGGTGATTATGGTGGCGTATGATGAAGGTTTGGAAACTTTGGTACCGTCAATAGAAGCAGTGCGAGATACGACTTTTTCGAATGAGCGAATTATCTTTGTGTTAGGTTATGAGGAGCGGGGTGGGGGACAAATGGAGCAAACAGCAAAAGAGTTAGCAAAAAAGTTTGCTGGGACATTCTATGATTTCATCTTGGTAAAACATCCAGATGGAGTGAAGGATGAGATTGTGGGCAAAGGGCCAAATCTGACCAATGCGGGTGAACACCTAGCAGACTATGTGCAGAAAAAACGGATTCCGGTAGAGAATGTGATTGTGACATCACTGGATAGTGATAACCGGATGCACAAGAAATATTTGGATTATGTGGCGTATGAGTTTTTGGTGCGCCCGGATCGACAACACTATAGTTATCAGCCGGTATCGTTGTTCACTAATAATATTTGGGAGGCATCAGCGCCCATGCGTGTGATTGCGATGTCAAATTCATTTTTCAACGTGATTTCTACGATGCGGCCACATCTCTTGAAGAATTTTGCCTCACATTCGCAGCCGTTGGCGGCTCTGATGGGGATGGACTTTTGGAGTAAGCGGACGATTGTAGAAGATGGGCATCAGTATTGGCGTTCACTGTTTTACTTTGAAGGAAAGTATTCGGTGGTGCCGATTCGAGTGCCGATTTATCAAGATGCGGTGATATCAGACACATTTGGAGCAACGCTCAAGGCGCAGTTTGTGCAGCTCAGGCGATGGGATTATGGGGCGAGTGATGTGCCGTATGTGGGGGTGAGATTGTTTAGCAAAGAGCGCAGGGAACCATTCGTACCATTGTTTGTGAAGTTTGTGCGGCTTTTGGATGGACATGTGACTTTGGCGATTATGGCACCGATTGTGGCTTTTGGCGGTTGGGTGCCGATGTTGATGAACTTGCGTTCACGCGGGTCAGTGGCGTTTAATTTGCCAAATGTAGTGGGAATTATTCAGACGGTGGCGGCGATTGGGATTTTGGTGACGATTTTTGTGTCGCTCCGGATGTTGCCAAAGCGTCCGGAGAAGTATAAAAGTAACCGGACTTTGGCAATGGTGCTGCAATGGGTATTATCTCCGGTAATTGCGATTGTGTATCAGAGTGCGGCGGCGTTTTATGCTCAGACGCGCTTGATGTTGGGAAAATACATGGAAAAGTTTGATGTTACCAAAAAGGTGGTGAAGAAATAACAGGGGTGATATCTTGACATTCTGACAATAAGGTATATACTAGGCGTACGAGGTATGTGATAGAAACTATCAGTAAAACGTACCCCTGTTGTTTTCTGGGGTGGGAGAAGTAACTGTAACTTCCTTTGACGGATTTTGTCAAAGGTCAACCGTTCATTCGCTGAAGTTTGAGAAAAAAGCGGGTGAAAGTTTCCTTAAGAAATGAGGTGTATATTGATGAAGTATACAAAACGCAGGAAGGCCATTATGGCTGCGTTGTTGGCCGTGATGATGGTTGTATCGTCGTTAGTCCCCTCGATGGGGGCGATGGCGGCGGAACCTAATTATGCCAACAGTGAAACAGAAGCGAAGGCGCCTTCGCTGAGAATTTTATTCTCAGCGGAATATTACGCCCAGAACAATCCGGATGTATACGCTGCGTTTGGTGATGATGCTAATTTGCTGTATCAGCACTACGTTAACTATGGTATTCCGGAGGGACGTCGGTATTTGACTCCGATTTTGGATGTGCGGGCTTACCGCGCGGGGAATCCGGATTTGGAAAGGGCGTTCGGCAATAATTATGAGAAATATGTGTGGCATTTTCTGAACTATGGAGCTCAGGAGATTGCCGAAGGGTTGCGCGCTCCCAAAGGTTTGATATTTGATGCAGTCAAATATTTGGACGCACATCCCGATGTCCGTCGTGTAGTTGGTAACGATTTATTAGCGGCGATGCAGCATTATGTTTCCAGTGGATTGCCGGTTGGTAACTGGGTAAGCGTCAAGTATACGGCGGGTCCAGCAGCGGTAAGCCAGACGAGTAGCACAAGTAATGTTTCAACAAGCAGTAATAATGGTAACAACAGCAACAGTAACAATTCAAGTAGTAACGGTGACGGTTCTGGGGGTAATAGCAATTCTGGTAATAATGGTGGTGGTTCGGGTAAGCCGAATCCAACTCCGGATAAACCGGGAACTAAACCGCCTGTAATCGACCCGGAACAGCCCGATAAACCTGATGAGCCAGTGCAGCCTACGCACTCCAAAGACTCTTTGCATGTGAAAGAAGATTTTGGAGAAGATGGAAAGTGCACGCAGGGTTGTGGATTGACGCTTGCAGAATTTCAGCAGGCGTGCAAGATGGACCATTCAACTATCGAAATCGGGCATTATTGTTTGGTTTGTGGCGCTGAGGGGACTTATGATTCGTCGGAAGAGCACACGAAGGACTCGCTGCACACAAAGAACTCCTTTGGTGATGATGGGCTGTGCCTGAGAGGATGTGGGCTGACGCTTGCGGAGTTCCAGCAGAATTGTACGGAGAATCATGAATTGCATGTAGGGCAGGTTTGCCCGAATTGCAATTATCAGGGTACGATGCTTTATGATAAAGATGAGTGCCCGAAGAAGGATAGCCATGAGTATGGTAAAGAGTGTGATTTTTGCAACTATGCAGGAGAGTGCTTAGAAGACCATGGCCAAATTTATACCACAAAATTATGTCCGGTTTGTGGGGAGTATGGCGCAAAAGTGTGCGAGGTGGACCACACAGAGCTCTTTGTGGGTACTTTCTGTGATGAATGCGGCATTGAGGGTACTAAGGAAAAGCCGGAAGTTTGCGAAAACGAAGCCAACCATGGCGCATTGCATAAGGGACAGAGCTGTCCGAGCTGTGGCTATGCCGGTGAAGCAGGCCATACATGGGACAAGGCAACTGGCGAATGTACCGGTTGTGATGAAAAGTGCCCAAATATCGATAGTCATGCAGATATTTTGCAGGGCGAAACCTGTGAAATATGTGGATACGAGGGCATGAAGGAGCCTACGCTTGTACATCCTGATGGATATACGCATAGTCTGGCTGATTTTGTAGGCGGAAAATGCGGCATCTGCGGTATGACCGTAGATGATTTTCAGAGAGATTGTACCAGTGATGAGCATGAAACCTTGAAAGCAACAGGCGGAATCTGCTCAGTTTGCGGAAAGCAGATTGAAAAAGAGGAAGAGCCGTTTGTTTGCCCGAACGCGGATGCGCATGAGGAACTACATGAAGGCGTAGCGTGCGGGATTGAGGGCTGTGATTATGTTGGTAAGGCTAGCCATACCTTTGAGGGTGGCGAATGTACTGGCTGTGATGCTACTTGTACGCCGGAGACTTGTCCGGATAAGGAGAATCACGAGGAAAATGCGGGTTATACCTGCTTGACTTGTGGTTATAGTGTGCCGGAAGAACCTGAACCTCTGCATCCGGAAGGATACACTCATCAACCCACTGACTATACTGACGGTATATGTCGGGTGTGTGGCGCGAAATGCCTGAATTGGGATAATCATAATACGTTAACTTGCGGGGCGAAATGCCCGGATTGTGATTATGTTGACCCGGTAGGGCATCAATATGACGAGCATGGTGTTTGCACGCGCTGTGGCGACCGCTGCACGGTGGATACGTGTCCGAACAAAGAAGGACACAATGCTTTGCCGTGTGGTGGCACATGTGAAGTGTGTGGTAGTGCGATGCTGGACCACAATTATGTGGAAGACTGTGGAGCATGGATTTGTACGCGGTGCCACGAAGAATGCTCACATGCATTTTATCATGGTAAATGTAGCCATTGTGGAGCAACGTGCGATGAAAACACTTGTCCGAATGGGGAATCACACAGTAATCTTGCCAATGGTGAGGTTTGTGATACCTGTGGCCATGTGGCTGTGGTGACGCCTGTTGAGCATATTCATGACTGGTCGGCACAAAATGGAACTTGTGCGGGTGAGGGTGAATGCTCGGGTTGCCCGAATGCGGGTAGTCATGGAGACATTCCGGCTACAGCAACTTGTGATACTTGTGGCGCGACTGGTACAAAGCCGGTTTATGCTTATACGTCGAATGACGGTAAGCATACTTGTGATTATGTGGACAATGTTTGTACGCTTTGCGGCGGACAAACGGTCGGATTCGGGGAAGGTGAAGAAGAAATTGACATCGGCACTGGTGATATCACATCTGGTGAAACTGGATGGGATGACGATGAAGACCCTTCGATATCGGGTGAAGCCGGTGGAAGTGGTGCTGGAGGTAACTCTGGCGATGAGGATGGCACTGATGTGCCTAGCGATAATACTTTGCCTGATGCGTTACCGGTTGACGTGGTAGTTGTCACAGAACAAAAGGATAAAATTGAACCGGAACCCGAAGATGACGGGGAGGACGAAGACAATGTTGAGGGTGGCGGTACCCCTGCAGATGGAGATGATGAAGAAGGCAATGACGATGTAGAGAACTCCGAGGGGTCTTCGGAACAGTCGTCCTAATTTGATACTATAATCGTTATCGGTCATTGAGGCTTGATAGCGTTCAGATAAATATATACCTCGTATTAGAATACGGTCAGCGAACTATGCTGGCCGTTTCTTTTTCTGATTCAGCTCTTGCTTTTTTATGCGGAATTGGTATACTGGTGAAGACGAGGTATGGGGACCGAGTTTATGATCCTTTCCTTGCAACTGTGCAAGGAATCACACTTTTATTCGCTGAGGATTGGAAGAAAAGCGGGTAGAAGTCCTTTGATAGGAGGTAGAGATGAAATATATCAAGAAAGCCCTTGAGACTTGTGCAGCGGGTTTTGCCTTGGCAATATTACTGGTGATGGCACCGGTGGAAGTACAGGCGGCAGAGCTGACAATGACCACAGAGAAAGAGGTAACAACCACGGAGGCAGTGGCAGCTACAATTACGGAAACAACGACAGAGTTGTCGTTGCGTAGTATTTTCTCAGCGAAATACTACGCAGAAAAGAACCCTGATGTTGTCGCTATATTGGGCGATGACGAGGAAGTTCTTTACGACCATTTCAAGAAATTCGGGATTTCGGAGGGGCGTGATGTGAGCCCGATAATCGACCTGAAGGAGTACAGGAGAGCAAACCCTGACTTGATTGAGAGGTATGGTAATGATTGGGCGGGAATTCTGTCACAGTTTGTCACCGAGGGTATTTATCAGATGGCCGAGGGCACGCGTCCGTCGGTAGGGGTGAGATTTAACCCCGTGACATATCTGAATGCACATCCGGAAATTAGTGATTTGGACTTGCTTAAAGTAGTTGAAGTGTTCATTTCTGAAGGAATGCCGGCTGGTATCTGGGCTGACCCTGTTATAACGGGTGGCGACGGGATAGACGCTGGTATTAAAGTGATGGACACCATGTTGTTCAAGAATGATGTCGTATTTGCGGATAGTGATATGATGGCGAGCGCGCCTGCTGTATCCGAGCCGACGGTTGAATATACGCCGGATATCAGTGACTCTGTGATTGATGATGTGCCTGACCAGACGGAAGACAATAATACAGACGACCCTGTAAAGCAGCCCGACCCGGTAGAACCTGACCCGGTTAAGCCCGACCCGGTAGAACCTGACCCGGTTAAGCCGGTTTGTAACCATCTGGAAGTATTTTGTGGAAATACCTGTAATGTGTGCAATCAGGTGATTGGCCACTATTTTGGCGAGTCTGGTACTGACCCGTATTGCACAAAGTGTAATGCGGACTTTGTGCAGGTGCAGGGATGCCCTCATAGCGAGTGGTCAGGAGGTACATGTAAGTTGTGTTGGAAGGTGGATAATTATTATACTTTCCATGACGGCATGCATGTGGGTGAAACCTGTCCGGATTGCGGGTATAAGGGAACCGTGAAGTATGAAGCGGATAAGTGTCCGGGTCACGATTATGGCGATGGCGATACTTGCGTATTGTGCGGTGAAGCAAAGCCCAAAGAGGAGTTGCCGGATGAAGTGCTGAACAATGACGCTGAAGTTGTTGTATCCTCGCTGGATGCCGGCGCAGTGGAAAGTGAAGATTCGATTGTTGATGCTGTGGCAGACATCGAAGAAACTGTGGAGGCGAGTGATGCTGAAACAGAAGAAAAACCCGAAGCAGATGCCGAAAATGCCGGCGAAGGAGATGCCTTGGTGGCAGATGAACTGGTAGCGGACTCTGTAGGAGCAAGCACAGATGGCGCAGAATATGTCGAGAACGTTGAAGTAGGTGATGCAGAAGTGGCAGAGGTCACCGATGCCACTGATGGAGCGGCAGACGCGGAGGGTGTTGAACTTGATGCGGCCGCAGAAGCCGCTTAAATATATATTGGCAAGATTTAGATTTGTGATGTAGTTTTTATCCCATGCCTCGAAAGTTTTAAGGGAAATGCGGTTGGCGGAAGCCAGCCGTTTTCTTATGGTCGAATTGGTGTTTTTATGCTATAATGAAGAAAGGTGGAAGTGTGTCCGAGTGGTTTAAGGAGCACGCTTGGAAAGCGTGTGTGCGGGTAACCGTACCGGAGGTTCGAATCCTCTCGCTTCCGCCAAAAAGTAAAACGTCTAGACAGAGACCTAGACGTTTTACTTTTTGGAAGAAAGATTAGGGGGCCGAGCTAAACCTTATCGTTTTCATGAACTTGTGTTATGATAGAGATAAGAAGTGTGGGCAAAAATTAATTAAGGGAGGTGCCCAATGTTTAGAAATAAAAAGTCTAAAAAACCATGTAAATATATTTTTGTAACAGGTGGCGTGCTTTCTGGGGTAGGTAAGGGAATTACCGCAGCTTCGATTGGGGCGATTTTGAAAGCTAAGGGCTACGAAGTTTCCATGCAGAAGTGCGATCCGTATTTGAATGTTGATGCGGGGTTACTAAATCCAGTGGAGCACGGTGAGTGTTTTGTGACGCACGATGGCGTGGAGACAGATTTGGACTTGGGGCATTACGAGCGGTTTTTGGATTTTGAGACTAATCGATATTCGATTACGCTTTCGGGTGCGATTTATCGGGAGCTGATTGAGAAGGAGCGGTCGGGTGGTTTCCATGGTAAGACTGTGCAGATGATTCCGCATTTTACGGATTTAGTGCAAGAAAAGATTACCAAAGCAAGTGAGAATTCACAGATTCACATCGTGGAGATTGGTGGCACGGTGGGGGATTATGAGGGGTTGAGCTTTATTGAGGCAATTCGTCTGTTTGCAAACCGTGTAGGGAACGAGAACTGCTTGTATGTACATGTGGTGTATATTCCGTGGTTGAATACATCCAAGGAGCTCAAGACTAAGCCGGCGCAGAATGCGCTCAAGGATATGCAGGGTTTTGGGATTATTCCGGATGTAGTGGTGTGCCGTTCAGAGCGTCCAGCGCCACGCGAGATGTGTGAAAAGATTGCTAAGTTCGCTGGGATTCCGGGTGAGGCTGTGCTAAACTTGCCAGATATCGATAGTGTGTATGATGTGCCATTTAATGTATTGAAGTCGGGCGTACTGGAGATTCTAGACCGATTTACTGGGAATAAGAAGTCGCCAGATATGAAGCGTTGGCAGGAATTTTCGCGTCTGAGGGGTAAGAAGTGGGCTAAGACGGTACGCGTGGGCTTGGTGGCGAAGTATGTAGGCAACGAGGATACTTATATCTGCGTAACTGAAGCGTTAAAGGCTGCGGCAGCGTGGAACAAAGTGAATTTAGAGATTGAATGGATTAATGCCGAAACGGCGACTAAACGTGATTTTGCTAAGGTGGATGGATTGGTAGTGCCAGGTGGTTTTGGCGCGCGGGGTGCCGAAGGAAAGATCAAGGCGGCGACATATGCTTTGGATAAGGATGTGCCGTATTTAGGATTGTGTCTTGGTATGCAGATGGCTTGTGTCGCTGCGGCGCGCAAGGGCAAGAAAAAGAAAGCTGGTTCAGAGGAATTTGGCGCTGGTGTAGGTGAGAATGTGATTTATATTATGGAGGATCAGAAGGGTAAGGAGTCTACTGGTGGCACAATGCGGTTGGGTGATTATCCGGCGGTACTAAAGAAGGGTAGTAAGACTGCGAAGATTTATGGTACGACCGAGGTGACCGAACGTCATCGTCATCGCTACGAGGTGAACCAAGAGTTTCTTGGCGCGATTGAAAAGGGTGGTTTGATGGTGTCGGGTACATCTCCAGATGGGAAGCTGGTAGAGTTTGTGGAAAGTCCAAAGAACAAGTTCTTTGTGGCGACGCAAGCGCACCCAGAGTTTCGCTCGCGGCCATTGAATGTACACCCGTTGTTTATGGAGTTTATCAAAAGTCTAAAATAGGCTTGCGGGGGGGGGGCGCTTTATGTGTTACAATAGAAACAGACATAAATTGGGAGCTTCTATGAGAAAAACAACAAGCATATTGTGGGGGTGCGTCTTGGTGGCGCTAGGCGTGATTTTGGGAATAAACGCACTAGGGATTGCGCGAATTGATATATTTTTCCCGGGGTGGTGGACGCTATTTATCATTGTGCCATGCTTTATTAGTCTGTTTGGCGGTGACTCGGATAAGACTGGGGATATAATTGGGATTGTGATTGGCGTATGTTTGCTTTTGGCTTGCCAGGGTGTGATTGCGTTTGGCGTGCTCTGGAAGCTTTTGGTGCCAGCGATTTTGATTATCATTGGGTTGTCGATTATTTTCAAAGATGCTTTGAAGGGCAAAGTAGTCAAAGAAGTGAAGAAATTACACGGCAAAACTAATGATAAGGAATACTGGGCAACTTTTAGTGGGCAGAATCTAGATTTTGCAAAAGAGAATTTTGAGGGTTGTCGCCTGGAAGCGATTTTTGGTGGTATAAAGTGCGATTTGCGTGAAGCGAAGATTGAGCAAGATGTTTTGGTACGAGCAAGTTCAATATTTGGCGGAATTACGATTTATGCTCCGGAGAGCGTAAATGTACAGGTGATCTCTACAGCGATGTTTGGAGGTGTTACTAATCATCATGGGAAGAAAGCCAAAGATGAGGCGAAAAAGACAGTTTTTGTGGAAGCAACTTGTATCTTTGGTGGTGTGGAGATTAAATAATGCATACAGCGCAGCGAGTGATTAAATATTGTGCAATTGGCTTTGCGGTTTTGCTGATTTGTGGGATTATCTCCGCAATTGTGTCGGCTGGCGTGATGCTGAGTTATGTCTTTGGTGGTCGCAGTGATGATATGCCTGCTCCTGGAACAACAGAAGTGATTGAGGTGGGAGAGGTAACGGAGCAGAACTTAACTGGGATTTATTTGGATTTGAAGGCTACTAACGTGGTGATTGGACGCGGGGCGGAGTTCGTGCTGGAATCTGACCCTGATGTGATTACGGTAAGTCGGGGTGGTAATGCGCTTTATGTGCAGGAGAAGGATTTCAACTTTTTGACCGATTGGGGTACGCGTGGGCGAGAGTTGCGAATTGTCTTGCCGGAAGATTGGGGGAAACTAGATACTTTGCGCTTGAACGCCGGTGCGGGCAAGGTGGAAATTAATAATATACAGGTGAAGAATTTGGAGCTGAATTTAGGCGCTGGCAAGACTGAGGCGAATCGGATTGTAGCTACGGAGCGGGCTAAGATTGATGGTGGTGCGGGATATCTGGCAGTGCGCGAGAGTGAGTTGAAAGATCTTGACCTAGATATGGGTGTGGGCAAGGTGGAACTGGGGGCGAAGTTGCTGGGAAATTGTCAGATTGACGCCGGAGTAGGAAAACTAGAAATTAACCTGCAGGGCGTAGCCGAAGAATATCGTGTGAAAGTGGAGAAGGGACTTGGCTCAATTACGCTGAATGGCGAGAAGTTGAGTGACGGTACAATGCGGGGTGAAGGTGTAAACTTGATTGATATTGATGGTGGTGTGGGTGCGATTGAGATTAGGACGGAGTAGATAGGAGTTAGCTGGTTGGAGTAATAACTAAGCAACGTATGGGTTCTCCGACCCAGTGATTTATCCCTTGAGTGGAGGTTGTGTTATTAGGACTTACGATAAGATTATAACCATAGTTGTTATAATTGCCGCCAAGCCAAAGATAGCCTCCTGAACCTAGGTTTACAAAACGTGCTAAATTAGCATTGACGTATCCGGATTTTACGAAGTAGGTAGGTGATTTGGCGGCATTGTATTCTCCGCTAGTGAACTTAAAGCCAAGGCCGTATTGTTTCATCATATAATATATGGTGCCACGGACTTGCCAGTCACTATAAGCGATTGGTGGAAGTTGCCAATTAGATAATGCTCGTCGTAAGTTTTGGTGGTTTCATCCACGGCGACGTAGCCAGTTTTGTTATTATAATTTCCATCTTGGGCTTTGAACCCGGGTTTCCAGCCATCTTTAGAGACATCTACAAAATCTACCGCGGTGCTGTATGAGGCAAAGCATTCTGGACGGCCGTTGGTCATGCTTCAGCCCAAAAGTCTGTTTATGCCTCAAACAAAAAGGGCACCGCGAGGGTGTATCCGTCTACTAATAAACTTGTCGTCAAACGAAAGTAATGCAGGCGATCACGGAGCCCTTTCACTATCGTTTAACAATTTATTGAGACGGATATAAGACTATTGTAGTTCATCTCCCCCTCCGCTGCCTTAGTACTGTATTAGATATGTAGAGTGGAGAGAAATGTGCTATAATAATAGATATGGAAGAGATTCAAGCGCCATTATCTCAGATAGTTAAGCAACTTTTTGATGTGGAGATGCCGGTGGAGCTCACGGTGGCGCCAGAGGGAACTGGGGCGGATTATGCTAGCAATATCGCGATGCGTTTGGCAAAACTAGCGCATAAGGCGCCGATGGCGATTGCGGAGGAAATTAAGTCCGAATTAGAGAGGGAGAATAATGCTATTGAGATTACAGTGGCGGCACCAGGTTTTTTGAACTTTTCTTTAGGTGATGGCTTTTTTGTGGGGCAAATTGAGCAATACGCTAGTGGGAAAATTATATCGCCAGACGAATATAATAGTAAGACTGTGGTTGCGGAATTCTCGGATCCAAATCCGTTTAAGGTGTTACATGTAGGGCATTTTTATACGTCTGTAGTGGGTGATTCGATTTCTCGTCTCTTAGAATTGGCCGGTGCTAAGGTGATTCGAGCGAACTTTGGTGGCGATGTCGGTCTACATGTAGGCAAGACGATTTGGGCATTACTGCAAAAGTATTATTCACCAGATGATATAACAATAGAGAAAATTGGTCAGTGCTATGTGGAGGGAACACAGGCTTACGAAGATGATGAAGTAGCCAAAGATGAGATTACGCGGCTCAACAAAGCGGTTTATGCCTTGGCGGATTTGGGACAGGAACGGTCGTTTGAGCGCTTGGAACTAGAGATGCTGGCGGAGGATTTCGGGTTTTCTACGGCGGAAATGGCGCAGATTGCGGAACTGTACTGGCGGGGTCGTGAACTGAGCTATCAGTATTTTGCGGATTTCTATGCGCAGATTGGATTGAAGTTCGACAAGTATTATCCGGAGTCGACGGTGGCTAGACGTGGTTTGACGGAGGTGCGTGAGCATACTGGGACGACCTATGAAGAGAGTGATGGTGCGGTGGTTTACAGGGGTGAAAAAGTGGGCTTGCATACGCGGGTGTTTATTAACCGTGAGGGTGTGCCGACTTATGAAGCCAAAGATGTGGGACTGATTTTTACCAAGTGGGCGGATTGGCATTTCGATGAGTCGGTGGTGATTACAGGGAACGAACAGAGTGATTATATGAAAGTGGTGCTGGCTAGTGTGAATGAATATGCGCCAGAATTGGTGGAGCGGACGCGACATTTGACACATGGGATGGTGAAATTACCTGGAAATGTGAAGATGTCTTCGCGAAAGGGTAACTTTTTGAAAGCAGTGGATGTCCTTGGGATGATTCGGGAAGCACTGCAGGCGGAACGGGGGTCGACAGACGAGAAAATTGTGCTCGCTGCAATTAAATATGCCTTTTTGAAGTATCGGATGGGGGGCGATATTGTGTTTGATTCAAAAGAATCGGTGTCGGTGAGCGGAAATTCTGGGGTATATTTGTTATATTCGGCGGTGAGGGCACGGAAAATTTTGCAAAAAGCGACACCAGAGGTGTTGAATAAAAAAATTGTTCAGTCAGAAAAGTCGGAAATTGAACAATATTACACTCGTAAATTGAATAAAAAAATTGTTCAATATACTGAAATTATCAGGGGTGCGGTGCAAGAAAAAGCACCATACAAAGTTTGTAATTTTTTGTATGAACTTGCGCAGGAGTTTTCGCGTTTCTATGAGCATGTGCCGGTGGCGGGCAGCGCACGGGAGGCAGAGCGTAAGGTGATTGTGCAAGCGTATCTCAATGTGATGATACACGGTTTGGGGCTTTTGGGTATTGAAGTGCCAGAGGAAATGTGAAGGGAGCAAGGATGAAACGCGCGAAATTATTATGGATTGACTTGGAGATGACGGGTTTAGATCCGGAAAAGGATCGGATTTTGGAGTTGGCGGCGATTGCGACGGGTTGGGATTTGGAGTCATTGGCCGAGATGACGGCGGTAGTGAAAGTGCCAGAATCGTTGATGAAAAAGCGGATGGTAGGTGAGTTTTGGGAGAAAAATGCTGAGAGCCGTGATGGTTTGATGGCGCAGAACGCCAATGGTGAGAGTACTTCAGGGGTGGAGAAGGAATTACTTGAGTTTATGGATCAATATTTTGGCAAGGAAATTATTTTGGCCGGGAACTCAATTCATCAAGACCGCAAGTTTATTGATCGGGAATGGCCAGAGGTGGCAAAGCGGTTACATTATCGCATGCTGGATGTGAGTGCTTGGAAGGTGTATTTTGAGGGGGCAAAGGGTAAGAAGTTTACTAAGCGTGAGGCACATCGGGCGCTATATGATATTCGGGGGTCAATTGAGGAGCTGAAGTGGTATCTAAGTTTTATGAAAGGGATAAGTGAGTGATGAATCTGGCAGAAACTAGCGGAATTGGTGAATATTCTGCGCAAAAGCGTAGGGTAAGTGATAGCGAAGAAGACACGTTATATCTGGCGCCAAACGAAAAGGTGTTTCTGGTGGTGCGCCCCAAGACTATAGAGGTGCGTTGTGATGGCAAATTGAGTAAGGTCTTGCGTGAGAAGTATGAAAGCGTGATGGAGAGTCGTTATTTTGGTCGGGGTGGGATAGAGATTGTGCCATCTGGGCAACTAGAAGAGACGGAGTTGCAAGATTTGGTGCGTTTGAGTTATAATTTGACCAAAGATTTGGCGGAGTAATAAAAAGTGATTACCAAAACCCAGAAAAAGTGGATGTTGCTTGCAATTGGGATTTTTTTGGTAACGTCGCTGCTCGCGATTACCATCAATAGTCTGAGCTATGGTTGGCATATTGAGTATTCAATTAGCCGGTACGTGGGGCTGGAAACCTGGAGTGCAGTGTTGTTTGCACTGGGGAATATCGTGGTGGCAGGACTGTTTGGCAAGTATTTGTTTGCTGTGGGTGAGGCTTGGCGAATGCCAAAGTGGTTTTATGTGGTTGTGGTGGTGACAGCAATGGCGCTTTTGGGATTGTCGGCCTGCCCGATTGGCTATTTTGACCCAAATGGGGCAGATTTTGGTTCAAGTGCGCCAAGTTGGATGCACAAAATTTGTTCAAGGTTGATGTTTGCCTGTATGCTTATTTTAGCTTTTGTGTGGCAATGGAATAGCGTGGTACAGATGAAAATGCGTCGTTGGTGTGCGGTGTTTGTGGCGTATGGGATTTTTTGTATATTAGGGTATATCTTTGGATCGAACTGGTTTTTCTCGATGATGCTGGTGTTTGAGAGTGCTTATATTTTAGGTTTTATGGTATTATGCTGGAGACTGCAAGGTAAAGATTTAGTAAAAGAAAGGACAAAGGATGGCCGAGCAAAAGCCAGAAATTAAGAAACAAGCTACGCAACCACCACTAGGGGTGATTGCGCGCAAGGTGACCAATAGTGCTTTTATCAAAGAATTTAAGGAGTTTATTAACCGGGGTAGCGTGGTAGATTTGGCGATTGGTGTGGCAGTGGGTGGCGCGTTCACAGCGATTGTAAAATCGCTGGTGGATGATATTATTATGCCGATTACGAGTTTACTGGCGGGAGGGGCAGATTTTTCTTCGTTAGCGATTGATATCCCAAATATCTTTGGTGCGGATACCGTAGCGCATATTGCATATGGGAACTTTTTGCAGAATGTGGTGAACTTTCTGATTATTGCTTTTGTGATTTTTGTGATTGTGAAATTCCTAAATCGTATGAGTGTGGATACGGCACGGGCAGAGCAAATCAAAGCGGATGCTGATGCTAGGGCAGAAGCCAAAGAAAAGGCTGTAGAGAAGAAATAACTTAGTTGCTGGTGTAATTTTCGATACTCTGGTGAATGGTTTCGAGGCTGGTGTGCAAATTAGTCAAGATGGCAACTAGGTTGGTGTCTTTGGTGCGAGCAAGAAGCTGTGAGGTTTGCGCCATTAGTAGGGAAACTTGTAGTCCGATTTGATTGTCATAATAGCGGTCGAGTACGCCGTTGAGTTTGGCATTATTGATAGAGGCGTTGAGATCTTCAACTAGCTGAGTTTCGGAAGCGGCTGTTTTCTCATCAAGTATAAGGGCATTTTTATCCTTACTATTGATAGTGAGATAGCCAGAGAGTTGATTGGAGGCGTTGGTGAGAATGGCGGATAGGGAGACACCAATGGCGCGGAGCTGGGAGGATTTGAGATCGCGGTTATAGGTATTGAGGACAGTGTTGAGATTGGTGGTGCGAGTGTAAAGTTGCTTGGTGAGGTCGTTAGATTTATTATTGAGGTTGCCGAGCATCGAACCAAGGGCCATAAGTAGGAAGAAGAGCAAGACGCCAGCGGCACTGAGTTTGATGATTAGACCGGTCTTGGGGCCTTTGGTGCTAATCTTGCGCTTGACTGGGCGATTAGACTGAGAAATTTGATTGAGATACTCGAAGTTATCCATAAGAACATTATAACACATAAGTTGTGCTATACTAAAGTTATGGATGACGCGAAAGAAGAAATTCGAGCGCGGCTCTCCGTAGAGGACGTGGTGGGGCAATATATTGAGCTGAAGCGGGCAGGACGCAATCTTAAGGGGCGTTCACCTTGGGGTGTAGATAAGACGCCGTCTTTTATGGTGTCGCCAGAGAAGGGGATTTGGCACGATTTTTCAGCGAATAAAGGGGGCGATATTTTTAGTTTTATTATGGAAGTGGAAGGGATTTCTTTTCGCGAAGCACTGGAGAAATTGGCGGCGCAAGCAGGGGTGGAGTTAAAAAAGTATAGTGGTGGCAATAAGCGCGTAGCAGAACGTAAACAGCGGATGAAAGAGATTTTGGAGTTATCATGTCGTTATTATCAATTTTGTTTGACCAAGAATGAGAAAGTTTGTGATTATGTATTTAATAAACGCAATTTAACTAAGCCGACGGTGAAGGAGTTTCGGATTGGCTATTCGCCAAATACGGGAAAGGCGCTGGTACAGTTTTTGACCAAAAAGGGTTATAAGATGAAGGAAATGGAGGTTGCGGGTGTATTGAACCAATATAAGGGCGATCTTTTCCGGGGGCGGATGATGGTGCCGTTTATTGATTCTGTTGGCGTGATTGGTTATACAGCACGGATTTTGGGGAAAGGGGAGCCAAAATACTTGAACACGCCAGAAACTTTATTATTCAACAAAAGTCGTTTTGTGTTCGGTTTGGTGCAGGCCAAGGAAAGCATTCGCCAAAATGGGTTTGTGGTGATTGTGGAGGGAAATATGGATGTGATCTCTTCGCATCAGGCAGGGGTGAAAGAGGCGGTGGCGACCAGTGGTACAGCGATGACTGAGGGGCATCTGAAGATGCTGTCGCGGTTGACTGGCGACGTGCGTTTGGCCTATGATGGAGATGCAGCTGGGGTGAAGGCGACGGAGCGGGCAATCATGCTAGCGGGTGATTTGGGGATTAATTTGAGCGTAATTTCGGATTATCACGGTGCAAAGGACCCAGATGAGTTGATTCAAAAAGATCCGAAATTGTGGCAAGAAGCGGTGAAAAATTATCGTCCAGCGGTGGATTGGTTGCTAGATAAGTATGAGGAGAATTTGGATCTTAATTCGGGCCCAGGGAAGCGGGAATATGCCAATCTGGCGATGAAGCTACTCAAGAATGTCACCCATTCGGTCGAAAAGAAGCATTACATGCAGCTAGTGGCCCGAAAATTGGATTGTAGCGTGGATGACCTCTCAGAAAATAAAATCGTTGAGACGCCCGCTAAAAGGCTAAAAAAGGCCAATTTGGAGGCCTCTTCGGATGTTTTGGCAGGGATAAAAGACAATTTGCAGGCGATTGTGGTATATGGTGGTGTGACTGGGGTGAAAGGAGTAGAGATTCCTGAGGACGAGACGCGTTTGACGGAGCTGGAGATGATTTTTGAGGAGCGTTATAAGGATTGGAACAAGTTGGCGCTAGAGAAGGAAGCCAAGGCGCTGCTTACACGTTATAAGGTGGAAATGGGGAAGCAAGAGGTGGAGATGCTGAATGTTGAGCTGGCGAAGGCCGAGGAAGCGGGGGATGAGGATTTGCAGGCGGAGATTCTGCGTAAGATTATGGTGTTGAAACGAGGATAAGCAAAACTAACCTTGAGTTTTGGGAGAAGTTTAGTATAATGTGTTGTAATGGATAGTGATGAAGAAGTCTTAAACGAGAAGAATTTAGGGTTGGACCTCGGTGAGCCGGAAGCGGATGAGCTGGCGGCAGAGGATGATTTTTCGGACGAGGAGCTGGCGATTACCGCGGACAATGTGGACGCTTTCGCAGACGACTCGGTGCGGATGTATCTTCGGGAGATTGGTAAAATTCCACTACTTAGTCAAGAGGAAGAATTGGAACTAGCAAATCGTGCTCTCGAGGGTGACAAAAAGGCTAAAGATAAATTAGCTGAGGCGAACATGCGTTTGGTGGTTTCGATTGCAAAACGTTATGGCGGCCGCGGTTTGGATTTTTTGGATTTGATTCAAGAGGGGAATACTGGTTTGCTTCGTGCAGTGGAGAAGTTTGACCCGGGTAAAGGGTTTAAGTTTTCAACTTATGCTACATGGTGGATTCGTCAGGCGATTACCCGGGCGATTGCGGATCAGGCGCGTACAATTCGTATTCCAGTACACATGGTAGAAACAATCAATAAGGTGCTTCGGACCACGCGGCGGTTGACGCAAGAGCTGAACCGTGAGCCAACCAACGAAGAAATCGCCGAAGCCATGGGGATGGACGTCGATAAGATTGAGTATGTGATGCGGATTAAGCAGGATATTGCTTCGCTTGATGCGTCAGTGGGGCGTGATGGTGATGATGAAGAGTCAGTGCTGGGTGACTTTGTGGAGGACTCGGAGCGGGATTCGCCAGAGGATGCCACAGCTAATCAGATTCTCAAGGAGCAGATTGCGGAGATTTTGACAACTTTGTCGGAGCGTGAGCAGAAGATAATTCGCTTGCGGTTTGGGATTGGTGGAGGTCGCCCACATACTCTAGAAGAAGTAGGGAATGAGTTTTCGGTGACACGTGAGCGTATCCGCCAGATTGAGGCTAAGGCGTTGTCGAAGCTTCGTAAACATAAGCAGACTAAGAAATTGCACGGATACTTGAAATAGGAGAAAAAGATGCTGGGAAGGCTGAAGAAATTGGTGATAGCGGTGGTAATGGCAGTGGGAGTTTTGGTGCCAGTAACATCAGTGGTGGTGAGCGAGCCAGTGATGGCGGATTGTGTGCAGACTAATTTATTTGAATGTGTCGAGGTTGATGAGGAAGGTAGCGGGATTAAGCAGTTGTTGAGCTTGATTGTGACGGTGTTGCTTTACGGTATTGGGGCGGCAGCAGTAGTTGGTGTGGTTTGGGCTGGTATTTTGTATTTGACGGCGCGTGATAATGAGGCACAGGTGGCTAAAGCTAAGACACGCTTGATAGAAGTGGCAATTGGTTTGATTGCTTGGGCGATGTTGTTTACGATTTTACAGTGGTTGATCCCGAATTTCACCGAAGATACGCTAGAAAATTCACGCATCGTGACGGATAGCGTTCTAGCCTAATGCTACAGAAATTAATTATTGTTTATAATCCGCGTTCGTCGCATTATGCGAAAGTGCAGCGCGAGGTATTGGCTCCTGCTCGACAGTTAAAGGGCTGGTTGGTGGGGAAATATGAATTGAAGCCGACGGATGTAGATGATAACGCGGCGCGGCTCGCAAAGTTGCTAAATGATGGTGACTTAGTAGTAGCGGCCGGAGGTGATGGTACGGCAGCAGTGGCTGTGAATGGTATTATGCAGTCTGAAAAAGATGTGACGTTTTCAGCGCTGGGATACGGTAATTTTAACGATGTAGCACGGATGTTGGGGGCAAAGCGCGCAGTAGAGTATGGCGGGGGGGATGTAGGGGGAATTACAGGGATTGCACAAAGGTTTGAGGCAGGTAAGGTTACAGGGATTTATCCGTTGGAAGCCAAAGTAGATGGTAAGTTGTGGCGTTATGCACCGTGTTATGTAACACTAGGGATGTTTGCTGAGTCGGCAGCAGTACTTAACAGTGAATCTGTACGGAAGAAGTTGCGCACAGGCAAAAAACATCTGTTCTTTTCATTATGGCAGTTGGCTAAGTGGTATTTTTCTAACCGCAAACAAGTTTTTTTGCCAGGGATGATGCTTGCGCGTACTAAAGATCAGATGAGTGTAGAAGTGAAGTTGCCGGGGGGTACTACGGATTATTTAGCGATAAATAGCCCGCGGGTGGCGAAGTTGATGCGCGGGACAAAAAGTGCTCATAGAATGCGAGAGTTTCGGAGTACGACAGCACAACTAGGTAGCTTTTGGCGGCTGATGTGGTTTATGACGAGAAGCGTTGTAGCGCGTATTCCGGGGAAGAAAACTTTGGGGGATGTGATAAAATTTGAGCAACCAAGCACCGTGATGATTCATGCCGAGGGGGAATATCAGAAGTTGGAAGACGTCAAAAAGATTGAAATCAAGAAATCAAAGACAGCTTTGAAAGTAGTCCAATTTTAGTTTTATTTTTTACTTGCAGTTTACTAGCCAACTACTTCATCCAGGCACGTTTGTCTCAGCCCGTCGTTACGGGTGAGACTGCACTTCGGCGCTCCCCGTTGGTCGCGACGGAGCCTTTGATAAAGTATTTGTCTAGTTCCTGCAGTCTAAATTAAAATCGAATATCTTTCAGAATTTTTTGGAGATTTGCTTCCAAATCTTCGACACTGCCGTCGTTGATGATGTAGTAGTCGGCGATGGCGATGGGGCCGCCTTTTTCCATGTTTTCAATTTCGCCATAATCACGTTCGCGTACAGATTGGGCATCAAAGGGGCGATCAGGGCGCTTGGCAATGCGTTCGTAGCGCAGAGCTTTGGGCACAACCACAGCAATGAGAGTAAGGGCGCCGGGAAATTCGTGTTGCAGGGTGCGGTATTCGGTCCAAGAATAAAGTCCGTCGAGCACGATGTGCTTTTGGCCGGCTTCGATTAAATCTTTGGCCTCAGCGATAGCCTGGCGCGCAACCCAATCTTTGCCTTCGGTGGCGCGAATCATTTCACGAAAGGCCTTTTCGCTTTTGCCGTCGGGAGTGCGTTCGATACCGCGCTTGGCCATTTCTTGATAAATCATGTTACCAAAGTGGATTTTGGGGAAACCAAGGCTGGCGAGATAGTCAACAACGACCGATTTGCCACTACCGGCCATGCCGACAATAGTAAGAAGTTTGATATCTTTGTTCATGGAGATAATTATACCACAAGAGAGTCTAAAAACGTTTGCGATTGACCAGAATACTAAGAGGCGCTAGGGAGAGTAATGTGACCATAAAAGTAGTAATTTCCAAATTCATCCACCATAAAATAATGTATGGGGTTTTCGTCAAACTAAATTCAACCATAAATAGGGTCGGAAGGAGGGCTGATCGCTCCGATCGTAGTAAAAGTTTCAGGCGACAGTCATTATCGTTATTATGGTATATTTTTTGGGCGATTTCTAGAGTTGCAATTGTGGCGATTCGGGGATATACTAGACGAGTTTGGTAATGAAATACGGCATGTGGGCATGGTATTTTATGGAGGTACATTATTAAAATGAGAAAATTTAAGAAAATTTTGGCGACGGCTTTGGTTGTTGCAATGGTAACATCAGTGTCTGCTCCGGTAATGGCGGCAGAAGTTCCTGTGGCAGAAAGTCAAGTTAATATTTTTGCCAGTGATGGTGCAGGGAATTCCGATGAGGGAATTATGCCACTGGCGGGTGAAACCGGTACTATTCAACTTGGCAGCAATAACAGATATACTACTATTATAACTAACTTTAAACCGAATGGAGGTTACTTCTCTGTTCTTGTCCATGATTTTGATTCGAAGAAATATCAAATGGATATTTCTCTCAATGGTAAAAATGGAACTCTTTGGCAGGAATTTGAGTGTTTACACGATGCATAGTGTGTTGTTCACATGTCTGCGTTTTAATTTTATTACCAAATTATGTACCCTCGCAGAAATGCGGGGGTATTAGTTTATGTTGCGTGTTTTACGTTGTGATATAATGTGATTATGGCTAGTGAGTTGAAATTCTGGGATGCATTGAATCTAAGCTGGCGAGATATTATTCAACATAAGGGGCGAAGTGCGATTATTGTACTGACGATTTCGGTTTTGTTCGGGATACTGATGGGGGTGAACTTTGTCTTGCGAGGGTTGGAGGTGAGTGCGCTCAATGCATCAGTGACGAGGACTGATGGGGTGGCATATGTAAGTAGCTATCATAGGGACGTTACTACTGGAAAACAAACTAATAATAAAGAGGCTATACAGAGACGACTGAAAGATAACCATGGAGTTGTTGTGGGTTTTCTCAAGGATTATAGTTTTCAGGAACCACTATCTTTGGTGCCGTTTATTAGCATTCAAGTAGTAGATTATTCGGCGGTAGAGGTGTTTGTGACGACGGATTTAGCGCGAGTTCCAGAAGGCAAGGTGCCAGTGTTGGCACCAGAGGGTGGATTTCAGATTGATGGCGATAACCCTTGGTATGATTGGTTGCGGAGTGAAATTGAGGAGCGATATTATATTGTAGGGTATTTGCCGACTGGCGGGAAAGCTGAGGACGATAGATCATTGTATGATTATGGTATTGGTGAGGGGAATAATTATACGCCAACGGTGCCAGGGTTTAATTTGTTGAATTTGGTTTTAGGTAATATCTCTAGTGGAGGGACAGGCTATCAACCACTACTTATTGACGATGGTTCAGATGTAGTAACAAAATATCTAGATGAAAAGGTTGCAATTTGGCGGGAAGCTCAGCAAGAACAGATTGAAGAATGACAGAGGCATGATGAGCCACAGGTAACTGAGTTGGTAATAGCTAAATTTAGTAACCCATTGGATGTGATTGGTTATACAGCGATTGAGTTTGATTCAGAGGTGGTAGTTGGTGGTTTTGTGACTAATTCTAGTGGAATAGCTCAGGCGTTCCATATGAATTGGATGATGCTAGTGGTAATAGAAGTGATTATTTTGATAGTGGCAGTAGTGATTGCAACTTTTACGTTTGCGCATTTAGTGGACCAAGATGCGAATACGATTGCGCTGTATCGTTCTATGGGCGCAACGGCGAATAATATTTATCTGATTTATTTCTTGTATTTGTTAGAGTTGTGTTTGTTGGCGTTGGTTGTTAGTTTATTATTGGGTGTGGTTGTTGTTGGTGTAATGGCTTGGATGAATGCTGGGGCTTTGGCGGAGAAGTGGCAAAGTTTTTGGGCACTGAGCGAGTTGCCTAAGGTGTCGTTGTTTGGAATTGATTGGCATTTTTGGATGGTGGTGATTGTAATGCTATTAATAGCGCCTGCTGCATTGATTTTTACGCAAGGAAGATTTTCGAGTAGGCACATTGCAAAACAACTAAAGGAGGATTAGGCAATGACGGTTGAGCTTAACAATATTAGCAAGTCTTACGGTAAAAAGACAGTTTTGACGGATGTAAGCCTTGAGATTCAAACTAATGCTTTTGCTATGTTAAAGGGTGTGAGTGGTTCAGGTAAATCAACGCTATTAAGTATCATTGGTGGAATCGAGCCGGCCAGTGCGGGCGAAGTAGTGATTGACGGGCAGAATGTGAGCGATTTGAAAGGTAAGGTGCGGGCAGATTTTTATCGACATAAAGTGGGTTTTATCTTTCAAGGGTTTTATTTGCAACCGCAACTGACGGTAGGGGAGAATATAGCGCTCATGGGTGTCTTTGCGGGTGTATCTAAGGTGGAGCGAAGAAAGCGAGCAGAAGAGTTGGCTCAAGAACTAGGTATTGTTGAGGTCTTAGATCAGTTGCCAGCGGAGATTTCTGGTGGGCAGGCTGAGCGGGCTTGTGTAGCTAGGGCGATGTTTATGAGCCCAGAGATTATCCTGGCGGATGAGCCAACGAATAACCTTGACCCTGAGAATGCTAAAAACGTGATTGAGATGTTGCAGAAGATTTGGCGGGATACCAACGCCACCATGATTGTAGCAAGCCATGACCCAATGGTAGAGAAATATGCTTCACAGGTGATTACTGTGAAAGATGGACGAGTAAGCAGTGAAATGGGAGGGGAATTGGCGACGATGGGTGCACCAGATAGGCAGGCATTGGTGCAAGAGGTGTAGGGTGCAATTTTTTGATTATTTGCGGTTGGGTTGGGCGAATATCGCTTTACACAAGAAGCGAGCGCTAATTGTAGTAGTGATTGCGGGGGTGTTGTTTGGTGTATTGATGGTGGGGAGTTTACTGATACGAGGGATTGAGAATGCCGCACTTGGTGAAGTTTTATACTCTAAGGATGGTAAAGTAATGGTGCGAACAGTGGCGCAGCAAAACTTTTGTGAAGATGAGTGCGATATTGTGATGGATAAGGCAGAGATACGGCGAACAATTGCGGAATATGGTGGGGAGGAGATAAGCGTAGGCACACTCGCTGGCACGATGAATATGATATATGTGGTGACGCCGGACTTGGTGCAGGATATGATAGAAATAAGCTTAGATAAGGTCCCAGATGGTGTGATTCCTGTATTGGCATCAACTTCGACATTGGCTAATTGGCTGATGATACCGACACCAGATAAGCGTGCTAGTGGTGAGGGGTGGGTACGAGGAGTAGAGCGGATTCGGGCAGAATCTCTAGGGAAGGTGATTGAATCTGGTGGGCAGAAGTATTTCGTGGTGGGAATTCTGCCTGGTGGGTTTGGAGTATCTAGTTTGTCTTTTGAAGTCTTGAAAGATTATAAAAATCCCTTAAATATGTTGTTGGATAGTGTTACTACCGGTGGTAGTGAGACATTGGCGCTTAATGGTGGTGAACTGGAGGTTCAGTCTACAGATGAGGTGTGGGCGATGTTCCCAGATTTGCCGAAGGCGCAGGAGTATATTAATAATATAGCAACACATAACTGTAATTTGCTAGAGCGACGCCAGGGATATTGTCCGCGGGTGAAAGAACTCTTGGCTACAACTGTGATAGGGGACCCTGTGGCGACGTATGATAATTTTGAACAGATTTGGAATGTGTTTAAAATTTTTGCTATTGTACTTTCAGTGATTGGTTGTGTGGTAGCGTTTTCTACCTATACACGCTTGGTGGGGCGTGATGCTAAGGTAATTGCACTGTATCATGCAATGGGAGCAACTAAGTGGCAGATTGTGGGTGTATACTGCACTTATTTATTAGGGTTAAGTTTGTTGGCGGGGATGTTTAGTTTGATTTTGGGTGCAGGAATGGTTTTGATAATAAATTTACTCAATATGACTAAGTTAACGCAGATCTTTGTGATTGGCTTCGGAGCAAAAGAGACGATGATATGGTTGTTTGGCTGGAGTAACTGGATTTTGCTGTTTGTAAACTTGTTATTGATGGTGCCTTTGGTTTGTGTGTTATTGAACTTGCGTAAGTTCTCAAGTAAAAAGCTTGCTCAGAAAATGAAATAAATATCTCTGATAGCGTGCTATACTGTTTATATGAAGCGCTTAGTGATTATAGACGGAAAATCGGTTTTTTATCGAGGGTATTACGCGATGGGGGCACTCAGTACGAGTGACGGTACGCCGACGGGTGGGATTTATGGGTTTGCAGCGATTGCGATGGAAATTGTGCGTCAACTGGAGCCTACCAAGGTAGTGGTGGCATGGGATTCCAAGAGTTCCACATCTAAGCGGCGGGAGATTTTTCCAGAATACAAAGCGGGGCGAGTCAAACCGGGTCCAGACTTTTATGCGCAGATTCCATATCTGAGAGATTTGATTTTGGCTCTAGGCTGGAGTTTTGTGGAATGTGATGATTATGAGGCAGATGATATTATTGGCACCTTGGCTTTGCAGGCAGATGAAGCAGGGGATTGGGATACGATTATTGTATCTTCTGACCTTGATATGTTGCAGATTGTGGACGAAAACACCCGAATGTATCGGATTTTGAAGGGTTTTACAAATTTGGAAGAACTAGATGTGCCAGGAGTAGAGGAAAAATATGGCATCAAGAAAGCGCAGTTTTTGGATCTTAAGGCGCTAAAGGGTGATACTTCGGATAATATTCCAGGTGTGCCGGGTGTAGGAGAAAAGACTGCGGTGAAGTTGTTGAAGGATTTTGGAACGCTGGAGGGTGTCTACGGACATTTGGACGAGGTGCAGGGTGCTACGCAGAATAAGTTGGCGGCAGGGAAAGATAGTGCTTTTATGTCGTATGAATTAGCTAAGATTATGACGGATGCGCCAGTGAAACTGGAAGATTTGCCAGATTTGAAAATTGATCGTGTGCGGATTTTGGATGCGCTGAATAAGTTGGAGTTTCGGTCAATTGCGCGCAAGTTTTTTAGCCAGTCCAAGAAGCCTAAGCGTCAGCCCGAGCAAGGTGGCTTAGATATGGGCGAAGTGGAGGTCTTGGAAAAAGAGGAGCGATCGGCGGCAAAAAAGCTGCCTACGGCGGTGAATTATAGTCAGCAAACACTAGAAATTGTGCAGGAGTTACCGGATGGTATGCTAGTGAGCTGGAATGTGAAAGATTTGATGCATAAGAATGCTGAGGTGGCCGAGAAGGTGCTGGCGGGCGCAGAGTTTTGGGATTTGGGCCAGGCGGCGTTTTTGCTAAATCCGCTAGAGCGAAAAATTGATCAAACTGACGAGAAAGAGGCGTACGTGCAGCAAAAAGCCGAGCTTGCGCGTCGGCCAGAGTTGTACAAAATTTATACAGATTTTGACTTGCCACTGATCCCGATTTTATACAAGATGGAAGATTATGGTATGTTGCTAGATATGCCGTATTTTGCCAAGTTGAAAGAAGAATTTGAGTTAGAGGCGGGGCATTTGGAGCAGGCGGTGTGGGACTTTGCCGGAAAACAGTTCAACGTAAACTCCCCAGCGCAGCTTGCTGAAGTGCTGTTTGTACAGCTGGGTTTGCCGACCAAGGGCATTAAAAAGACCGCGCGCGGTTATTCTACGGGAGTGAAAGAACTGGATAAGTTGCAAGGATATCATCCAATTATTCGGGCGATTAAAGACTACCGTGAGGCGGCGAAGTTGTTATCGACGTATATTGCACCATTGCCAGAGCTAGCAGATAAGAACCATAGGATTCATACAACGTTTAATCAAAATGTGACGGCCACGGGGCGACTTTCTTCGACTAACCCAAATTTGCAGAATATTCCTGTGCGCACAGAGGTGGGGAAGCGAATTCGTGAAGGTTTCATTGCTTCGGAGGGTAAGGTGCTGGTAAGTGCAGATTATTCGCAGTTTGAATTGCGTTTGGCGGCAGCTTTGGCGAATGATGAGGCTTTGATTAAAGATTTTAACGATAACGTTGATATCCACACTAAGACGGCGGCTGAGGCGTTTGATGTGCCGATGAATGAGGTGACTAAAAGCCAGCGTCGGGCAGCTAAGGTGATTAACTTCGGGATTTTATACGGCATGAGCGTGCGCGGGTTGGCGGAGGCCGCCGATATGAAGTATTATGAGGCGAAAGAGTTTATCGAAAATTATTTCGAGCTTCGTAAGCCAATCAAGGAGTATTTGGATAAATTATTAAAGACGGCTCGAGAACAGGGTTACGTAGAAACTCTGTACGGGCGGAGGCGGACAACGCCAGATGTGCTTTCAAGCAACTTTATTGTGCGTACCGGTGCAGAGCGGGCAGCACAAAATATGCCGATCCAGGGAACAGAGGCGGACCTGATGAAACGCGCTATGATTCGGGTAGATAAAGCTTTGGCCGAAAGGGTGCCAGGAGCACACATGGTGATGCAGGTGCACGATTCGTTAATTATCGAGTGCGATGTAACCGATAAGGATGCTGTGGCGGAGATTTTGCAACAGGAAATGGAAAACGTGGCGCCAGAGCTGCCGGTGAAGTTGGCCGTAGACGTGACAACTGGTCAGAAATGGGGTGAGCTGTAGCTGTAGGTGTATACTTTAGATATTTTTATCGAGAAAATGTATAAGGAAGAAGATAGTCGGTATAGAATAGTTTGACGTTATAATCTTGGCGGAGCTGGTTGACGGCGCTGAGGTCGTTGACAGTGAACGCGGCGACAGTGAGGTCAGCGTCGTTCCAAAGCTTGGCGATTTCTGGAGTAATTAGCGAAATGAATGGTGATAACTTTGACACCAGATTCTTTAGCAAAGTTGGCGACGCTTTCTGGAGTCCAATCTGGATTTTGATATAGGGTATAGATTACTGACTTCCAGGGGTAGACTTCCATGACATAGTCTAGCATTTCTGGATAGTAGATTTGAATAACGAAGCGGTTGAGGACGGAAGGGTCTTTTTCTTTGGCATAGGCGACAATTTGGGTGAATTCCTTGGTAATATTGGCTTGGTCAAGATATTTTGAATCAGTAATAAGATAGACATCGGGGTGGGAAATCATGAGATCGACGAGTGTGCGGTAATCCATGGTGTGGAATTTGTTGTCATAGAGAGCGGAAAGAAAGTTCTCGGTGGTTAACGGTCGATTATTGGAGGTAAGACGATTTTTCCACTCTTCTTCGGTGTGGAGTAAAACTACGTCGCCGTCTTCTGTAAGGTTAAAATCAGCTTCAAACAGTCGTTGCCCAAGCTCATAGTTTAAGAGGAAGCCTTCATAAGAATTGCTATAATTGGACCCAAAAATACCACCTAAAGCATGGGCGATGTATGGGGAGGAATCGGTCCAGGAATAGTCAAAGTTGTAGGGTTTAGATTCGCCTGGTATGGCAGGGGTGGTTGGCTCGGAAACCTCTGTAGATGGGGCGCGAAGGTTTTGAGAAATGACAGCGAAGAGTGCACTACAGAAGGCAATGCCGAGAATAATGATAATAGTGATAAGAATTGGATGAGATTTTTCTTTCATGTAATTTATATTGTAGCGGAACTCGCAGAAAATAGCTAGAGGGTGTATAATATGGGTATTATGCCAGAGTTACCAGAGGTAGAAACAGTACGGCGGGGGCTAAAGCCGTTTATGTTGAATAAAAAAATTATACAGGTGATTCCAGAGCCAGGAAAAGGCTTTTATGGTAGCGTAACAGAGGTGGATGGTGCTACAGTGGTCGACATTCGGCGCAAAGGTAAGGCGCTCTTGGTTGACTTAGATAATGGTAACACCTTGATGATACACTTGCGTATGACGGGACAGTTGATTTGGCGGGGCAAAAATGCTAAGGTTGGGCAAGTGGATGATGCTGAGCAATTTGCGGCCGGGCATCCGAGCAAAAATTTTACAAGTGAGTTACCAAACAAACAAACCCGAGTAACTTTTGTGTTTGCGGAGGGTAAATTATTCTTTAACGATCAGCGCAAGTTTGGTTTTGTAAAGGTTTTACCTACAGCTGAGGTAGAGTCGGATAAATTTATTGCCGAGCTAGGGAAGGAACCATGGGATATGTCATCAGATGAGCTGTACGCAAAATGTCAGCGACACGGGCGGTCACCAATCAAGGCGGTATTACTTAACCAAAAGTTGATCGCGGGTCTGGGCAATATTTACGCAGATGAGTCACTTTTTTATGCAAGTGTACATCCGGCGATACTGGCGGGGATTTTGACGGAAAGCCAAGTAGCGAAAATTTTGGAGGGTGCGTGTAAGACGATGAATGCAGCGATTGATTCGGGTGGTTCGACAATGGCGACCTACGTGCGCCCGGATGGTACGACGGGGGATTACCTAGAGAAATTTGCGCAGGTGTTTCGGCGAGAGGGGCAGAAATGTAATAGATGTGGGGCGGTGATCGAGAAGACGCGGTGTGCTGGGAGAGGAACTCATTTTTGTCCTAAATGTCAGGGAAAGGGCTCATTATCATGACGAGCTACTGCGTTAGAAACTGCGGTACGTACTCACCGTACATCAAGTATGGCTCGTTTGCGTTCCTTGTTTCTGCCTTGTACCCCATTCATGCTAATTTTGCCCCGGTGTTGTTGAATAAAATGGCTCTAGGAGCCACGGAGAGCGCGTAAAAGCTTATGCTAAGTGTATTCTGGGGTGATAATCGCCTGGAAGCGGAAAAGGCCGTAAAACGCGCTTTAGGGACTGATTATGAAGTATTTGAAGGTGAGAATTTGACGGTAGCGGATTTGCCGAGTATATTTCGGGGAACGTCGTTGTTTGGGATGGAAAAACGCCAAATTTTACTGAAAGAACTAGGAGAGAATAAGGAAGTTTGGGAAAAAATTCCGGACTATCTTGAGACGGAGCACGATGTGGTGGTTTGGGAAAGCAAACTAGATAAGCGCTCGGCAGCGTATAAGGTTATGGCTAAGGCGCGAGTGGTGATGAAAGAGTTCCCGGCCAGAAAGAATCCTGATGCGAATGTGGTTTTTAATATTTTAGATATGGCGCTTCGAAATGGCTTGCTGGCGGTGAAAATGGTGGAGAAGATTGAGCTGGAGCAAGACCCGTATATGTTTTTTGGGCTGTTGGTGACGCAGGCGATAAAAAAATTTGATAATCGGGCAGGGGACAGAGAAAAACAGTTGCTCAAAGAGCTGTCCAATCTTGATATCCAAATGAAAACGACTTCGGTGGAGCCGTGGCTCCTGGTGAAGTCGTTTTTGCTTAGGGTTTCGGAATTCTAGGCGGCTTTGGTAGCTGGTTTGACGCCGGCAGCTTTGGCGATTTTAGCCAAGGAAGCTTTGCGGCGAGAAGCGGTATTTTTCTTAATCAAGCCTTTTTTGACGGCTTTGTCGTATTCAGACTGAGCTTTGGACATATTGGTGGCAGTTGGCTCAGCCTTGAAAGCCTTGAAAGCGGCTTTGATATCTTTTTTGATTTGCTGGTTATTAGCAGTACGCTTCTCTGCCTGGCGGGCAGCTTTCTTCGCAGATTTGATAATCGGCATTGAGTTTTCCTTAGGATTAATTTTATAAATTGACTTACTTTAGACGATTATACCTGATTACGCGAAAAATGTAAAGAGTTTATCACGTATCTCTCCTCTACATGTCTAATACAGTACTAAGGCAGCGGAGGGAGAGACCGCGCCAGCGATCGTACGGGCCGTACGACGGGTAAACCGTCGACTCATCGAATACGAGGTAGTAAGCAGTAGCCCAAGTACTAGAGGTATGAGCAGCCCGCAACGACCACCATTGGCCTCCGCTGCCAGCGTACCTGAAAGTACCAGCAGACACGGACGGGTCAACGTAGCCGCTGCGCACGAAGTGAGCTTGTTCTCGTGCGCAGCGGGTGGATCCGCTTGCCTGTCACTGCTGGTACGTTTAGAAGCGCTGGCGCGGGAGGTGTGTGGTGGTCGTCGTATACCTACTCCGCCGCTACCCACGCGTATGACCTCTACTTGCAGGCTACTGGCGCCGTTAACCCATCAAACAGCAGTGGTCGTTACGATGGTTTCTCCCTCCGCTGCCTTAGTACTGTATTAGACATGTAGAGGGGGGATGAAGGGAACTATGAATTGTAAAGTACACTAATGCTTAGGTTTATCTGCTGCATGATATATTAGTTTAATTTATTGTGTTATGTATTCCTTTTTCTGTCAATTTAGATAAGGCAACAAAATGGCGTTTTAGCAAGATTGACAGAGAGAATCAAAAATAATACAAATAGATTATTCCAAAATTAGAGATTTGGTTCTAGGATTTCGAGGTCGGCGGAAGAAATGACCTCTATGCCATTATCGGACAGAAGTTGAGCAGTGAAACCGGAATAGTTTGCGAGAGTGCCAGAGAAGGTACCATCGTAGGTAACTACACCGCAGGAAGAACTGTTTTTATAGAGAATAGCTTTGGTGATATGATGTTCTTGGGCGAATTTAAGGACTTGTTCGGCGCCACGTTGGAAGGCGGCGGTATAATCTTTACCAGATTGGCCGATAGCATGTAACTTGCCGTCGATTTTGATGCATTCTACTGGCTCTCTAGGGGTGGGTAGGCCACCCAAAAGTTCGGGGCAGAGTGGGAAGGCGCGACCTTCGTCTATGAGTTTAGCGATAATCTGGTTGAATTTGTCGGTGCCGTTGTAACGACAGGGGAAACCGGCCATGCAGAGGCTGACGATATAGTGGTTAGGTTGGTCGGCAGTCATGATTGTATTATAACATGATAAAAGGCCATACCGTAGTATAGCCCCTTATCATGGTGGGTCGCGAGGGGCTCGAACCCCCGACCTCCTCGGTGTAAACGAGGCGCTCTAGCCAACTGAGCTAGCGACCCGTGGGTTTATTATAGCATAAAACTAGGAAATGGTGGGATAATTTTACCCTCTCAGAGCAAAAGGGGCATAACAACCTAGACATTGACGTCAAAGCGTGGTAGAATGGGGTTACGTTGTTTTGGAATTACCGTCGCTTCTTAGTGACGGTAATTTCTAGCTTGAGACGTAAACGTCCGAGGCCGAAGGTAAACGACATAACTCCTCCTTTCTCCATTTTGTTAAAAATTATCTAGGTGCCCCTTTGCTCCTGCACTTTAGCCTAGCACAAATCGAGAAAAATTAGCAAGCACAAGTGTAATGTTTGTCGTTCTACATGTCTAATACAGTACTAAGGCAGCGGAGGGAGAAACCATACCAACGATTATGTTCACGAGAAGTGGTAACTACGGTACTAAATTCCAAATAGTAAGCATGCTTAGCTAAATAGGCTTGTGAAGACCAGTCGTCATTATTAAGGCCAGAATATCTCAAAGTACTAGTATTATGTAAGTCAATGATCCCGCTGCGCACGAAGTAAAGAGGAGCTAGTTTTGTTCGGGCCAACCTTGAAGTTACTTCAAGGTTATAATCGTCTTCTACCCCTGTTAACATCTCTTCAAAACCCTAAAGTTACTTTAGGGTTTAACCGAACAGACTTCGTGCGCAGCGGACACTTATATCTAGCTAATTCTGCTGGCACTTTAAGGGGTGTCGGTAGAAATGCAAATTACAGGTCTTCACGCGCATATATTAACAATACTAGCGCTTATGATTTGTTCTTCACAGATACGGTGAGTTCGTCTATAAATTACAATCCAAGAGACTTCGCTTTCCCCCTCCGCTGCCTTAGTACTGTATTAGACATGTAGAGTGGTGTTATAATAATACTTATGACTATTACTTGGACGTATATTTGGTCGCAGATTTTGACGCTGGTGGAATATGGTCTGCTTGGGGCGACTTATTTTGCCAAACGGCGCAAGCTAGTGGTGATTTTAGATACGATTTCGATGGCGGCTGGCATCGGGGCGTATATTCTCTTGGGGGCAGATTTGGGTTTGGCGATGTCGGTGGTGATTTTGGTAGCGAATTTTTATTATTTGTACGATGAGGGTCGGCGAGGGAAGAATCACAAACTAAAATTGCGGGATTATGTCTTTTTGGCGTTGGTACTGGCCATTATTGCAGTGCTAGCAGTGTGGACCTATGATGGTCCGTTGAGTTTGCTATCGGTGGCAGCTACGGTATTATATGAGATTTCTATTTGGCAGAATAATACCAAAGTGTATAAGTTTTTGGGTATTCCAGTGGCATTGTGTTGGATGCTGTACAATATTTTTGTTTTCTCGGTGGCGGGGATTTTCTCGGAGGGAGTCATCTTCCTAGCGGCGGTGATTGGGTATTTGCGGGAATATCAAGCAGAAAAGTTAAAGAAATTGAAACGCTTGCGACGAAAGAAGCGTCCAAGCAGGGCGTGATATAATATTTTATATTATCCTAAACGGAGAGAATGAGATGGCGGAAGTTAAAGAATTTCATGGAACAGGTGATTCGGCAGTGCGACCCGATAAGCCTATGACTGACCGTAAGGTTGTGGTGGTCGTGATGAAGCACCCAACTGAGGACAAATATTTATGCGCAGACAAGAAAAAGTTTGGTTGGATTGATTTTGTGATGGGAGGTATTGAGGGTGAGGAAACCCCATTTGAAGCAGCTACTCGCGAGTTAGAAGAAGAAACTGGCTATACGGATTATAAGTTTGTGGGTGAGTTGCCAGAGGTGTATTATGATAACTTTTACGCCGCGCACAAAGATGTGAATCGACATATCGAGGTACACACGGTTTATGGGAAGCTAAAAAGTTTAACGCAGGCTGAACGGAGTCAGGAAGAGGCGGATATTGCTGACGTGGTGTGGATTGATGTGGCGGAATTGTCGGAGAAGTTGCATACTGATGCTCACCGTTGGGATTTAGAGCGGGTTTTGGCAGTCTAATCAAGGTTTTGGAAAAGCGAGGTAGGAAAGCCTCGCTTTTTGTAGTATAATATAGAGATAACGAACTAATTTCAAGAAAGGATAAAGTATGGATGTCTCGAGTAATCAGACCGAAAAAATGCGCCATACGCTCAGTCATGTGATGGCTGCGGCGGTGCGGGAGCTTTATCCAACAACAATTTTTGGGATTGGTCCGGCCATCGAGAATGGCTTCTATTATGACATTGATTTTGGTGGTGCTAAGGTGTCAGATGCAGATTTGGCTAAAATTGAGAAAAAGATGCGAGGGATTATCACACGCGGGTGCGAGATGCGTGCGCGTGGGGTTTCACGTGACGAGGCTTTGGCCTGGGCCAAAGCGAACGATCAAAAATACAAAGAAGAGTTGATTATGGAACTGCCAGAAGGCGAGCTAATTACGTTTTACGATTTAGTTGACCCGAAATCTGGTGAGGTCCTATTTGCTGACCTCTGTAAAGGTCCGCATGTGGAGAATTTGCAGGAAATTGGTGCTTGGAAGTTAGAACGGATTGCGGGGGCGTATTGGCGGGGCGATGAGAAGCGTGAGATGCTCACGCGGTTGTATGGTCTAGCTTTTGCTACGCAAGAAGAGCTAGATGCTTATATAGCTCAGCAAGAGGAAGCTAAGAAACGTGATCATCGCAAATTGGGCAAAGAGCTAGATTTGTTCTGTTTCTCAGAGTTGGTTGGGTCGGGTTTACCACTGTTTACACCACGAGGCACGATTTTGCGCGACATGCTGAATGAGCTGGCGCAGGGCTATCGAGTGCGTTGCGGTTATCGTAAAGTATGCATTCCACACATTGCGAATGTTGAGTTATATAAAACTTCAGGTCACTATCAGAAGTTTCCAGAGTTGTTGCAGTTTATTAGTCAAGAATCAGGTGATAATTTGGCGGTAAAGCCCGTAAGTTGTCCGCATCATACGCAAATTTTTGCTAGTGCGCCACGTTCGTATAAGGAGTTACCAGTGAAGTACCTGGAAACTACGATGGTTTATCGTGACGAGCGTAAGGGAGAGCTCGGCGGGTTGAGTCGGGTGCGTGCCATTACTCAGGATGACTCACACGTGTTTTGTACGGAAGATCAGGTTGAGCAAGTGTTTGGTGAGCTGATTGAAAGTGCTAAGGATTTGTACAAAAAGGTGGGCATGAAGTTGACTCTAAGGTTGAGTTTTCGGGACGACAAGGACGCTTACATTGGTGACCCAGAGATGTGGGAAAAGGCGCAAACGGCGATTGAGCGGATGGCCAAGAAATTTGAAATGGAATATTTTGTTGGAGTGGGTGAAGCTGCGATGTATGGACCAAAGATGGACTTTATGGCGGTGGACGCGTTGGGGCGCGAGTGGCAGTTAGCTACGGTGCAACTAGATTACGCAATGCCGGCGCGGTTTGGTCTGGAATATACTGATGCTGACGGTGCTAAAAAGACACCGATTATGATTCACTGTGCGCTTTTGGGTGCAATTGAACGGTTTATGAGTATCTTTATTGAGCATACAGCAGGGTGGTTGCCACTCTGGTGTGTACCGGAGATGGTGCGGGTGCTGACCGTGAATGATAAGGCCGAAGCTTACGTGCAGGAAGTGGAGCAGGTATTGCAGGGTGTGGTTCTGGATGAGCCAGTGAAAAATAATGCGCTGAGGTTTGAGATTGACCGGGGTGATGACAGCTTGGGCAAGAAGATTAAGCGTGCCACAGAAATGAAGATTCCAGTAGTTTTGATTGTGGGTGAGAAAGACGCTGCTGATAAGGTGGTGAGCGTGCGCACGCGTGATGGGGAAGAAAAGGTGAAATTGGATGAATTGGGGGCATGGCTAAAGGATTTTGGTGCAGTTTGATAAAACTATCGTGATTCTAGGTCCGACTGCTTCGGGTAAAACTGGAGTATCGATTGAGATTGCTAAGAAAATTGGTGGAGAAATCATCTCTGCCGATTCCCGGGCGATTTATCAGGGCATGGAGCTAGGTACGGCGGCACCATCAATAGAGGAGCAGGCTGGTGTGCCGCATTATGGGATTGGGATAGTAGGGCCAGATGAGCGCTTCACGGTGGCGGATTGGAAGCGGTTTGCGGAGGGAAAAATCCAAGAAATTCGCACCAGAGGTAAGATTCCAATGGTGGTGGGTGGCACGGGGCTTTATATTGATGCTTTGATTTACGACTACAGCTTTTCTGAGCAGAAAAAACTTGATCAAAGTGACCGTAAGGAAGTGTGTTCAAATTATTTAACCATAGGTATTAAGTGGGAGCCTGAACAACTGCGCGAACGGATTACTAGGAGAGCTGATAAATTATTTGTACAGGAACTTTTTGCCGAAACGGAAAATTTGGTAGCCAAATATAATTGGAATACTCAGGCGATGAAGAGTAATATTTATCAGTTTGCTTGGGGTTATTTGCAAGGTGAATACAATTTAGAAGAGGCTAAAAAATTATTTATTCTAGACGATTGGCATTTGGCTAAACGGCAATTAACTTGGTTCAAACGGAACAAAAAAATTAAGTGGCTACCACTTGTCGAAGTTGAACCCTATGTGATAAAATGTATACAGGATGAGCAGGGAAGATAGCGCACCAATTGAAAAATTGTTTGGCTCGAAAACACGGGCAAAGTTGCTAGAGCTTTTCTTCTCTAATACTTCTAAGTCATACTATGTACGCGAGATTACGCGCGTGATTGAGGAGCAGATTAATTCGGTACGACGTGAGCTAATCAATCTTGAGGGGATTGGTATCGTCAAGAGTGATACTTATGACAACAAAGTCTATTATTCGGCCAATATGAAGAGTCCGTATGCGCATGCGTTTCAGGAGATTTTTTCACCACATCGGATGGTTACTCCGGGGAATACTGGTAATGTCGAGGTACGCCGGATTTTGCGACGTATGGGAAATTGGGAAGAGTTGATTCGTCCAGTGGAGAAACAGCTCAAAGCCTTAATTGTGATTAATCGTTTTCCAGGGCAAGATGGTTTAGATATGCTGATTGTGGGTGATGATAGCGCTAAGAAATTGTCGCGTTGGGCTGAGGTGGTAGAGAAGCGTCAAGGGCGACCGATGAACTATGTGATTATGAGCCGTGATGATTATTTGTATCGCCGTAGTGTGCGAGATAAGTTTATCGCCGAAGTTTTGGATATGGAAATTGCTGAATTATACGACCCGGAGAAACTCGTACACCCAGAATAATATATAGTAAGGAGTAATATGTTTGAAATCGAGAGTAAAGACCAAGACACTATTATCATTAGCACTAAGACTACGTCGATTAAGTTTGATTTAGCTACTGAGAGCATCGACGCTGGCCTTGAGGTGGGCAAGATTGTGGGACCGGGGGAGTTTGAGATTGGCGAGGTAGCGATTCGGGGGATTACTGTGGGTGGTGACAAAACTGTCTATGATGCTGTGATGAATAATGTGCATGTGGGGATTATTGGTGGGATTGAGGATGCAACGGCGTTGGATGAATTGGGGGTGTCGGATATTTTGTGTACTTCTTCAGTGCGGGCGGTGCGTGAAATTGAGCCAAAGTTGGTAGTAGCGATGGGGAATATCGACGGTATGGTGATGGACCTCAAAGTGTCAGCGCGGACCGAGAAGAAGCTAAAAGTGAAGAGTTTGGAATCACTTCCTGCAACATTGGAAGTAGTAGCTCTGGCCTAGGCGTAATACATTGTATGCGATTTGTATGGATAATGTATATACAATGTTAATACAAGAGAGGTAAAAATGACATATTTTGTAACAATTATCGTCGCGTTTATAGTAATTTTGGTGTCGATGATGTTACATGAGTTAGCGCATGGGTTTGTGGCGTACAAGTTAGGTGACGATACGGCTAAGTCGGAGGGGCGTCTGACGCTTAACCCGTTCAAACACTTAGATCCAGTGTTGTCGATTGCGATGCCATTGTTACTATTTCTATCAGGTGGTCCGATTTTTGGTGGTGCTAAGCCGGTGCCAGTAGACTCAAGACGGCTTAAGCACGGGGTGTGGGGAATGGCAATGGTGGCAATTGCTGGACCGATGACAAACTTTATTTTAGCATTTGTAGCGTTCTTATTAGGGCATTTTACAGGTGGATTATATACAAGCGGGATTATAGGGGAAATTTTCTCGGATTTTCTGTTTATTAATCTTGGTTTTGGGATTTTTAATCTAATTCCTATTCCGCCACTGGATGGTTCACGGGTCTTATATGCGATTGCGCCAGACGGAGTGCGCGAAGTGATGGCGCGGATGGAAAATTGGGGGATTATAATTGTGCTGATTTTGGTGGTTGTGGTGCCAGGGTGGCTGTCGATGGTAATGGGTGGCGCGATGAACGGGATTTTGGAATTTTTCTATTGGATTGTGGGCGCGAAGTAGGGAATCGGTTTGAGATATTGAGAAACATTCTTCAAAAGAAGCAGGAGGCTTGACGATTTAGGGTTTTAGCGTTAGAATGGGAATAAGTTTAGATTTGATTACTCTTTGCCTTTGCAGAGAGTAACTTTTACCTTTTGGGTAATCTGGGTATTTTGGTTTTTCACCTCATACTCAAGAATCGCTCTATCCATACTAAAAAATATAAAAATTGAGGTAGGAATGTTGGGAAAAATAGGGGATTTGCTAAAGTGTGGAGACATATGTTACAATGGGAGTAACCCTGGTGGCGGCATGATTTTCCTGAATAATCATGTTTAAGGGATTTCGTGGTCTATTTCCGTGGAAATGGGCATAAGATTTTACCCACCTTGTATATAATACAGGGAAAACATCGCTCCAGGGTTTTAAGAACATTCTTAACCACTATTGCTTCGTTAGAATTTGCGGTGCGCAGTCACGGTATTTGTAATACCGTTCCTTTGCACTCCTCAATTCTGCCTCGCACTAGCAGTTAATAATGTTCTTAAAGTAGTGGAATTTCGAAAGGTGGAGGTATGAAACAGCGAATTCGGGTAGTCGGGATTATACAGGATGAGCGTGATGTTCTGATTATGAAAAAAGCGCAAGGCCGGGTAGATGGTACGCCGACTTGGGAGTTACCCACGGGGAAGATTAAATTTGGTGAACAGCCAGAAGAGGCGATTGAACGAACTTTGGAGGAATATTTAGGGGTGGAAGTGACCAAGCAGACCAAGTTACACGACGTGGTGACTTTCATGGCGCCACAGGGCTCCAGTCAACTGAGCAATTTATATATTGTGTATTTTATTACGCTTGGTGCGGAAACTAAGTTGCATCCGCGGGAACGTTATTCAGCATATAAGTATATTAAGCCTGAAGAGGTGGGGAACTATCGTTTGGATGAGGCCAGTATGATAGTACTAGAGATGGAAGGTCGTGGCCAAACCCGTTCGAATTATAAAGAGGTGGCGAATAGCGCTACAGTGTATGTGGATGGGAGTAGTCGAGGCAATCCGGGCCCATCGGGGATTGGCTATAAGGTAGTGGGGGTGAATGGTGAGATTTTGGCGCAGGGTGGGGAGTTTATTGGTTTTGCGACGTCGCGGGTGGCTGAGTACTATGCGATGAAGGAAGGCTGTGAGCAAGCGATTGAGCTAGGCTTAAAGTCGGTGCGTTTTGTGAGCGACAACTTAATGCTAGTAAATCAGTTGAACGGGATTTATAAGGTCAAGAATCGTGACATCTTGGCGATTTACGATGATGTGCGGCGTTTGTCGGAGAATTTTGAGGCTTGTGCTTTTGTGCACGTGGCGCGTGAGTGCAACGTTGATGCTGATGCAGAGGCAAATGCAGCGATTGACCGCCATTTTGCGGAATGATTCTGGACTTATAGAAACGATTATGTTAGAATAGTGATGAGTCTGAAAGGCAACCGCTTGGTTTACCAAGAGGAAAGTCCGGGCAGCACAGGGTACGGTAGTCGTTAACGGCGACCGTCCGTAAGGATAGGGAAAGTACCACAGAAACAAAACTTCCCGACATCCTATAATCGTCAATCTCGTAGTTTCTTCTCTCTTGCTCGCCGATGAAGGCGCGCTGCTAGAGAAGAAACTACAATCTTGGCGATTCTAGGGTGCCGGGTAAAGGTGAAAAGAGTGGGGTAAGAGCCCACAGCAACCCATGGTGACATGGGTTGGAGGCAAACCCTACCGGCTGCAAGGAGTGCTAAAAAACCTTGACCCGAGGATGCACGCTCACCGCTAGAGCGAGGGAGCAATCCCTGGCCTAGATAGATGGTTGCCAGTTTGCTCGCGAGAGTAGGCTACAAAACCCGGCTTACTGATGACTCACTAAAAATACCACCCTAGGGTGGTATTTTTAGATTTTAATGAGAAAATTATTTGATTAAGCCCTTTTTCTTGAGGGTGCGGAGGGTGGAAGTAGCCACATTGACTTTAACTTTTTTACCATCCACAATCAAAGTTTTCTTCTGAATGTTTGGTTTAAATACTTTGCGGGTCTTGTGCTGAGAGAACGAAACATTGTGTCCGTACATCTTGCCCTTGCCGCTGATTTCACAAACTGCCATTATTTAGCCTCCTTTACGGTCTTAACGATGGCTTCAAAGGCTTTGGGTTGATTGACAGCGAGTTCGGCCAACATCTTGCGGTCGATAGCGTTGCCGTTTTTCTTGAGACCGGCCATGAGCTGAGAGTAAGAAATACCCAATTCGCGCGAAGCATTGTTGATGCGAGTAATCCACAATGCACGCAAGTCACGCTTGCGGTTGCGACGATCGCGATAGCTATAGCGCAAAGATTTAATCACACCTTGTTTGGCAAGGCGGAAGCTGCGGGTGCGGTAATGTTGCATCCCCTTAGCAGCATTTAGAATCTTCTTATGTTTTGCCCGTGCAGGCACACCACGTTTAACTCTCATGTTAGACTCCTAATGCGGTTTTAACATTTTTTGCAATTTTACCGTTCACAAAAGCAGCAGTTTTCATGTTGCGCTTGCGGGCCTTGGATTTTTTGGCCAGAATGTGGTTGCCGTAGGCACGTTCACGAGCCAATTTACCGGAGCCGGTAATCTTGACGCGCTTGGCAGTGCCTTTGTGCGTTTTTAGCTTTGGCATATTTTTCCTTTGCTTATTTTAGCACTCATACTATGTAAGTGCTAATGGTTAATATTATTTGAGGTGCGACTAGTGAGCCATGGAAGTAGGAAATACTTCTTCTGTACCGGTACTAGTAAGTTCTATTATCAAATCGGGAAAATAACTTTTTGGCTATTTCCGCCGAATACTAATAGACAAATTACGTCCTGCAAATTGTGGTTTGCCCTCAACTACGATTTCGGTTTCTTCAGAGATGCGGCTGACGATTTTATCAACCATTTCTTGTCCAAGTTCTTTGTGGGCCATTTCGCGACCACGGAAGATAACCATGATTTTAACACGGTCGCCATCTTCGAGAAAACTACGAATTTTGCGGACTTTGATGTTAAGGTCGTTGTCACTGATCTTGAGGCCAACTTTCATAGTTTTGAGCTCGGACTGCTTCTCGCGAGCCTTCTTTCGGTTTTTTGCCTCTTCTTTCATCTTCTGGTATTGATATTTACCCCAGTCGATGACTTTGACAACGGGTGGATCGGCGTTCGCAGCAATTTCTACTAAGTCGACGCCTTGTTCTCGAGCGATGGCCTGAGCGTCACGGCTAGACATAATGCCGAGTTGCTCTCCATTAGCACCAATTACGCGGACAGAAGGATAACGGATTTCACCGTTGAGTTTTGTGCGTGCTGTTTTACTAATGGTTGACTTCCTTTCGCTTACTTTTGAACTGTTTTCATTATAACAAATCTTCTTTTAAATAGCAAGGGTTTTCGGTGGGGAATTGCGGAGGTGAGAAAAATTGAATCGAATGATTTTTACGATGTTTTTGTATTTTTTACAACAGTATCAAAAATGTGTGCAGACTCGTAAAATTAGTGTTCAATTTGGCACTCTCGAAAGGAGAGTGCTTCAGAAATGTGTTCAATTCTCACCTCTGTTGTGCCGCTTAGGTCTGCAATGGTTTGGGCGACTTTGATAGTTTTGAAATAACTGCGGGCGGAGAGATGGAAGCGTTCAGTGGCCCGACTCAAGATTTCTTGAGCGGACGGGTGGAGTTTGATATAGCGTTTGATTTCGGAGCTCGAGAGGGAGCCGTTATATTGACCGGATTGATTATAGCGATGGTTTTGTCTCTGAGTGGCTGATGTTATGTTATTTTTAACTACATTATGCTCGGAAACGGTTTTACTGTCTGTTGGATTATTTTCTACAACACTAGAGCCAAGCAAGTCCTCAGCAGAAATACGGTTAACGTGTACGGTGAGGTCGATGCGGTCGCGGATGGGGCCAGAGAGGCGCTTCTGGTAGTTTTGTAGTTGTGATAAAGTGCAGATGCAGGCATGGTCAGGGTCGCCATAGTGTCCGCAAGGACAGGGGTTCATGGTGGCGATAAGGATAAAATTGGCGGGATAAGTGGTATGGCCATTGGCACGAGAGATGGTGATGGAGCCGTTTTCTAGGGGTTGGCGAAGTGATTCGAGCACATCGCGGGGGTATTCGGGAAGTTCATCTAAGAAGAGTATACCACGATGAGCCAGAGAAATTTCTCCGGGTTGAATATGTGTACCACCACCGATGATAGCGGTTTTACTGGCGGTGTGATGCGGTGCACGAAAGGGGCGCGTAGCATAGTCGCTAGCGAAAGAGCCGCTTGAGAGGGAATGAAGTTTAGTGATTTCGATTTGTTCATTAGGGGTAGGTGATGGAAGTAAATTGAGTGCAGCTTGAGCGAGCATAGATTTGCCGGTGCCGGGTGGCCCAGTCAGGAGTAGATTATGATGTCCAGCAATAGTGATGGCGAGGGCACGTTTAGCAAAGGCCTGCCCCTTGATGTCATCGAGTATTGGATATATCTGTTTAGTACCTATTTTAGTTTTTCTAACAACAGTTTTGGTAGTATAAGGGTGGAGAATTTTTTGACCTTTGAGATGTAAAAATAACTCTAACAGATTAGATACCCCAAAGATTTTGATGCCATGGATGAGAGCCGCTTGGGGTAAGTTGTCTTTAGGCAGATAGATCTCAGTATATCCAGCCTGCTTGGCTGCTTCGACGATATTAATGATGCCACGAACGGGCCGTATAAGCCCGTCTAAGGCCAATTCACCTACGAATAGCATGTTGGTTATGTTTTGTGGTAAAAGTTGCTCAGAAAGCACGAGAATAGCCAATGCGATGGGCAAATCAAGATGGGAGCCGTCTTTGGCAAGCTCGGCAGGAGCAAGACTGATGGTGACCTTGCGTGTAGGGAAGCTAAAACCTGAGTTGGCAAGGGCGGCACGTACGCGCTCTCGAGATTCGGAGATGGTTTTGTTGGCCATGCCGACAATGTTGAAAGCTGGGAGCCCACGGTTGGCGTCGCCTTCAACTTCGACAATATGGCCGTCGTAGCCTTGGGGAATGGCGGAATATACTTTTGCAATCATGGCTTCAGCCTACCACAGTTTGATTATTTTTTACAACTAAACTTTGCGGATGGAATGATTATTTTAGTTTACCTCTGTAAAAGTCATTTTTACAATACCAAGTGAGTACAAAAATTAAACGAAAAATGTATGGTTAAAAAATTTAATTGTAAGAATTATGGAAACAGATTTAGGTGTCTGTATATGTATTTTTAACAACTCTAGTCATAAACCTCTTGTGATTTGAGGTGGACTGTGCTATACTGAGGTCAGTTGGGGCTGACAAAGCTTAGACGGATTATTAACAGATATCAGGCATGTCGAATAATACACGTAAGTATCCAAATAAGTCAGAAAAATACGACTAAGCACGTGCTTTACGCACCTGCGTTTGCTTAAGATTTAATTTAAGCTGGTCCAAAGTCGAGTTTCCGTAGACTGCGGATTATTAGATTACGGTAATAAGGCGAGGGAAGTGATCGCCCCGAGTCCGACAATTTAGATTAGGGCACTTGTAGTTTTGTTGTTTGCAGCTACAGGATGATGCCGACGAAACAAACAACTAAGCATGTAGAATGGTATCATGGAGATTTTTCGGACCCGGAGGCAGTATCCGGCAGCTCCACCAAATTTGAAAGCCAGCGCCCGCTAGGGTCTTTTTTTGTTGTAGTACTGGCAACATTTTGCCTGTGGAAAACTCTGTAAAAATTTATAAAAAAATTATACAAAAATGTATTGACTTAAGCATTTCTAGGCTATATAATAGGGGTAGTTCTTGAATAAAAATATTACTCAGGAACCAAACATAAAAACGAATCATACAAACGCTGGACCAAAAAGTTCAGGTTTCCAAAAAAATAACTCCACACTCTACGAAAGACCGGTTTTCCTCGCAGTTACCGGTCTTTCTCTTTGTTTGAGAAAATATGCTATAATCAGTAGTGGAAGCGTGGCCGAGTGGTTGAAGGCGCACGACTCGAAATCGTGTGGGCAGCAATGTCTCGGAGGTTCGAATCCTCTCGCTTCCGCCAAAATGTAGACAGGGGAACTTGTTCGCCTGGCGACATTTTGAAGGGAGCGTTGAGGGAAGTTTTTCTTTCGCTCTGATTATCACGCTTGTGTTTGCTAATAATTTCAAATTTGCTATATATTGGCCAGCAGAGCAACTTTGGCTGGTATCTCATGCGGAAACAAAACTTTATTCTTTTCTTGTTAAACAGGTTGTGCAATCGTTCACAATTGAAAACCAAAACTAGTGTCAAGGTTGATGTTCAATAAAAAATTAATGTTGTCGTGATAAAAATCAACGAACAACATTAATTTCAAACCTAACTTAATTATACTCTACTCATAACGATTATGGCAAGCCTGGAGTTGCTCGAAGTTGTAAAAATAGACTTAATTAGTTGAAAAATCCATTAAAATACCCATTTTCGTTGTAATATACACAACATTATGAAAATCAAGAAAAACAGATATAAAATACATATCGTTGTAATAAATACAACATATTTTAGCCAAAAAGTATTGAAATATTAGCATAAGCGTGCTATGATGAAGATAGTTCAAAACAGAACATAAAAACGAACTACAAAAACGCAATTTAACATCTAGGTAACGAGCAAGCTAAAATTCCACAAGCGAAATGGTAATTTCTAGTCATAAGTTACACTCTCAGGAATTACCTAAAGCTTGCGGAATCACCATGTGTGAGCTCTCAAAAGAGAACAGCAAGTAACCTTGGGAAGAAGATGGGCTAAAATCCCATTGACTTCACGGGGGTGATCGTCACCATCCTACCGTACAAATCTACGGGAATGGTAGCCAGTTTCGGGGTCGTCCTTCGGGAACACTTCCGGTAGCTGACTTGCCAAGGATTATCACTCACGATCGCCCCGATGGAACCGAAAGACTACCAATTTGGGTAGCCTTGAGGCTCCTAGGGGTTCAGATAATCTTTGACTAGCCGACAATCGCGCTGCAATCTTTAATCACTGTGGTCACTCTCGTGAGAAATGCCTTAGTTTTAAGTGTAATAGCATGTCATAGTAATGCGAAAACGCGAGAAACAGGGAATTTCGAGGGATGCTTGCGAGCGCATTGGCAATTATCATCTGTTTGCACATTGACAAAACTAATTTAACAGGGATATGCACCAATTGGGACTATGCCCCACTACTAGTGGAGCGGTCAAATTTCGAGAATGGGGCGGGTTGTGGCCCAAAGTAACAATGTTTTAATACGCCAGGTAACTCACCCATTCTCACCTAGTTTTTCTTATCTTTAGAGGTGTTGGGGGTGACAGAAAAGGGGGTTTCTGTGTTATAATAAGCTTATGCCAAAACGTCTGATTCCAGTACTTAGTCTACTCGCAGCGGTGATTCTGTTGGTAATGTTGAATTTCACGACTCCGACCGGAATTGGCCCACTAGGTGTTCTAGTTTTTTTTACAACTTTCTATGTCTTGATGTTTGGCTTGGCGGTGGGGATTGTAAGAATCTTTGCGAAACTCATGAGGAAACAGATGGGGCGCAAAGAATACCTCTATGGAGTAGTAATTGCCTTTGGCCCGATTATGCTGATGTTAGCACAATCTTTGGGCTCAATTAGTCTTTTGACGGTCGCCTTGACAGTAATATTTGTGCTGTTGGGGTGTTTTTTGGTGAGTAAACGTCTAAATTAATCATTTTATGGTTAAATTTTGTGAACAAAACAGGTTAAATATGATAAAATAAGCATATGGATAATGGTCGGGCGCGAAAAATCAGTGCTAAAGAATTGACAGAACAGATAAACCAAGCGACAGACTTGGGTTTGGCTGTGGGGGTGGAAGGCCAGAGTTTTGGTGAGCCGATGTCAGTAGGGCCGGCGCCGGTGGCGCGCGAGCGAGCACAACAGCTAGGTTGGCAGGTATTGGACGGCGGAAAGAACGAATTGATTAGTAATGCTGAGCGGGCTGCGACGGAGATAGCTGATTTTGAGGCGACACAGGAAATTGCACAGGACGAGATGGAGCTTGAGCATCCAGAGGAATTTGTGGGGGATGAAACGCCATTACAAATTAAAGAGCGTCTACAAAATCAGCAAGAGAATTCTTTGAACGAGATTGATCCTAGGCGGGACGCTGAGGCGGAGACGGTGGCGCGGAGTCAGGAGAAAATTGCACAAACGGCGATGGGTGAGGTGGAGAGTCTCTTGAAAGAAAAGCAAGTATTCCCAGGGAAAATCGTGGAAATTTGGCGTAAGCGGGGTGATGCTGTGCTGAATAGCTACGAAAACCCGCATCCAATTGGGAAGGGAAACTAGCTCATGCCTACGTGGATGATATATATTATAGTGCTTGTGCTGGTGGGGGTATTGATTGGGGTGGTTTGGAGCTGGCGTCTGAATCGCCAGCGGCGGGCCAAGAATTATGAGCGCGGACTGAAGATGATTCCAATGTTGATTCACCTGCCACCATCGACAGATGATATCCAGGGTGGTGGACGTGATGAGCGTGACGTGACCAATGAAGCGCTCTCTCAGGCGCAGGTGATGTACTCAATTATTGCTTCGACAGTGACGAAGGGGCTGAAGAGTCGGATTTTTGGTCAGCGTCATATGTCGTTTGAGATTATTGCGGCGGAAGGCCTTATTAAATACTACGCGGTGGTACCAGCGGTGATTGTAGAGACGGTGAAGCAGGCGGTGATTTCGGCATATCCTTCGGCGCGGTTGGAGGAGATTGAGCCAGATAGTATTTTTTCGGAAGAGGTGACGACCGATCAAGTGGCGGGTGGTGAGATGACTTTGAAGAAAAGTTTTGTTTACCCGATTAGTACGTATGAAGATAGTCAGCGCGATGCGAGCCTTGGGATTTTGAATGCAATGTCAGTGACTAAGGTGGGTGAGGGGATTGCTGTACAAATTTTGTTACGACCGACGGATGGTGGCTGGACAAAAAAGTCGGAAGAATGGGTACAAAATATTAAAAGTGGTAAAAAAGTGGCGGAAGCCGGCAAAAAAGCGGCTAATAAAATCGTGCTTTTGGTTAAAGATTTTGTTCAGGCGTTTTGGCGACCACCGGATGCACACGAAAAATATGAAAAAGACCCGTTAACAAATCTACAGCAAGAAGAAATTGCAGCGATTGAGAATAAAACTAAGCATCCTGGTTTTGAAACATTGATTCGTGTGGTTGCAAGCTCGAAGAGCAAAGATCGGTCGGAGGCGATGTTGGGGGGCGTAGTAGCAGCGTTTGCGCAGTTTGATTCGCAGAATTTTAATGGATTCCAGTATGATATGCTAAAGGATGCACGGCGACTGACGGTAGACTATATTTTTAGGTTATTCCCACAAAGTGCGGATAATACTATATTGAATAGCGTGGAGTTGGCGTCGATTTTTCATTTGCCGGCACAAAATGCAATTCCGACCTCACAAGTGGAGCGTCAGGTCACTAAGCAGGTGGATGGGCCAGCTAAGCTGGTGACAGAGGGTGTGCTCTTGGGTGTAAACGAATTTCGTGGCGTGCAGAAGGAAATTCGGTTATCAGAGAAAGATCGGCGGCGGCATACCTATGTGATTGGTTCGACAGGTATGGGTAAGTCGGTGTTGCTGACGAATGTGGCTTATCAAGACATGATGGATGGGCGCGGTTTTGCCTTTATTGATCCACACGGTGACGCCGTGGAACTTTTGTTATCAAAAGTTCCAGAGAATCGAATTGACGATATTATATATTTTGATCCGGCAGATATTGAGCATCCAATTGGGATGAACATGTTTGAGTTTACTTCGCCCGACCAGAAGGATTTCATCGTACAGGAGGGGATTAATATGCTGCAGAGTCTGTTTGACCCCAGCAACCAAGGTTTCTTCGGTCCTCGGGGGCAACACATGTTTCGGAATGCGGCACTTTTGCTGATGAGCGATCCAAATGGGGCGACTTTTATTGATATTCCACAGTGTTTTACGGACCCGGAGTTTGTGAAAGAAAAATTGCAGTATGTGACGGATAAGGCGGTGTATGATTATTGGACCAAGGAGTTCCCGGCTTCACAAAAGAGTAATGATGCGGGCGAGGTGATTACCTGGTTCTCGTCCAAGTGGGGACCATTCCTTAGTAATACGATTATGCGTAATATCTTGGGACAGCGCAAGAGTGGGTTTAATATCCGCGAAATTATGGATAGTAAGAAGATTTTCTTGGTGAACTTGTCTAAGGGGCGCCTCGGTGATATCAACTCACAGCTTCTGGGTATGATTTTGGTGATGAAATTCCAGCAAGCGGCGATGAGTCGAGCAGATATTCCGGAGGATGAGCGTAAGGATTTCTGTCTGTTTGTGGATGAGTTCCAGAATTTTGCTACGGAGAGTTTTGAGAGTATTCTCTCAGAGGCGCGGAAATATCGGTTGAATTTGTTCTTGGCAAATCAGTTTATGACTCAGTTAACTGATAAGATTCGCGAGGGAATTTTAGGGAACGTGGGTACGATTATGTCGGGGCGCCTGGGTGTGACCGACGCGGAGCTGATGGAAAAGGCCTTCACTCCAGTGTTTAATGCAGAAGATTTACATAAACAGGGGAATTTCCGGGCGATTGCGACGGTAATGATGTATGATATCCCAAGTGCACCGTTTACGATGAGTTTGTTGCCGCCGATGGGTGACGCTAATCCGCAGCTGATGGAAACAATGAAGGTCTTTCTGGCCACTAAATATGGCCGTACGCGAGCCGAGGTGGAGCATGAAATTCAGGAGCGCTGGAAGACTGCGGAACGTGCGAAAAATGCGTCTACGGGCACGTCAGTGGCCTCTAAAGGTAATTCAGAGGAGTCTGAAAGTGGTAATGTTAAGCCCAGCGGGAGTTTTTTGGATAATTGGCGTAAGAAAAGGGAAGAAATGGCGGCGGAGAAGGCGGCAGAAGCGCCAGAAATGGTGGATGAGAGCGAGGCTGAGGTACTGAAGCCGGCAGAAAATGCGGATAATGGCGTCGATGAAGCGGTGTTTAAGGTGAAAAGATAAGGTGTTAAACAAAAAGAAGCCCCAACCGAATGGCGGGGCTCCCCAGATATAAATGTATTATTTTGTGAGATATGCGGTAGATATGTTTGCAATGAATTCTTCCTGTGATAAATTACCGTCTTTTTCTGTTTTTTGGGTTTCGTAAAGCTCTTTGAAAAATTCAATAGAGCCTTCTCCGAGACAGGCTATTTCATAGTCGTGCCGATGTGTAGGTATAGCCATCATTCCGGCGTCGGAACCAAGAAAGTCATAGATTGCATAAGTCTTTCCGGAGTTATCGGTATAGAGTACCAAGAGTTCGTTTGACAAGTCTGCCGCTATGATGTTTGTGGCAATTTCCATTTGGATTACTTCACCTTCATCAATACCACACATACAGAGCGTGCCGTTGTCTGACAATGTAAAACAGCAACATATGTAGCGTTTTACATATCCCAAGTTGGTACTGACAATGTTGTCGATAACAATCTCTAATGTACCGTCATCAAGAAGCTCATAGAGCTTACCATCGGTGTAAATGAAGTTACGATTGTCAAAGCATGAGTCTATACAGAGATAACTATCGTCCGTAATTTTGAGATGCCACGATTGGCGCAATCGTCCAGCACGCCAGAGTTCTACGCCTGTGTCAACAATAGCATAGAGTCCATCCGAAGTACGTTGTCCATACAAAGCATGTTTGGCGCTTTCGCCAACATATGTGTCGGGATAAGTATCGCCAGCACTTTGTACGGCCCATAGTTCATCCTGTTTATCCCATGGGACATCAACGTATGCAATAGCCCATGCACCGTAGTTTTCGCTATAAAAGTCGTAGTTATCATTTCCATCTGTTTTCCCAAATGAACTATAACTGGCTTCTGCAAGACTGAGGTGGTTGCCAATGTAAGCAGAATCATGCATTATGACCGTGTCATAAAGATTGTTTTGCCACCATGGTTTCGCATTAGCGTAACCAGTATAAGCCAAGCCATTAGGGTCTTTATTTTTGGAAAGATACTCGGTGTGGAAATTATACTCCAAGATACCATGATCTGGAACGACTGTAGCATAAGTGGAAAAATCGTTTGAAAATCTTCGCGTAATGCCGTCCCATTCTTTATTCTGAAAAGCTTCAATTAAGTCTTTCGGGTTCATAGAATAAACTGTTTTATCTAATGGCGCGGATTTTATGCCATCAATATAAAGCCAGTTATTTTCGGTATCAGCGATGAATTCATGCTCATAGTCGGGTGTCCACAGATAATACTTGGTTGAGTTTCCATAACCTTCGACGGGGTCATCACCCCAAAGGTAGTAACACTCACGGTAATAATCGGCGACTTCTTCGACGGTCCAACTATTACTAGGGTATGTTCTCCAGTAATAATAGTCCTGGTCATCGATGGTGACCCAAAAGAAAGCAGGACTTTCATAAATATCCTGTATGGTATCATCAGATTCGCGGAATCTGGAGCAAATCTCTGCAATAGTATACTCTTTTTCGGCCTGGGTTTCAGGTTCGATAGCGGGAGTATCGGGGGTAGATTGTTCCTCGATTGCAGGCGGCGTGTTGCCATTGGATGTGGTTGTGGTTTCTCTGGTATCAGAGGTGCATCCAGTGAGTAACGTTAATACAGTGCAGGTGATTAGTAAGTAGGACTTCTTCATAGCCTTTTCTCCTTTTCATATCTAGGGGTTAATGTGCGATTTTCTTGCTAAGAGCCCCCAATCAGTAAGTATCTTTTTGTATGATATCATATGTTGCACAAAAGTCAATAATAAGTTGCTATTGGCTCCGCCATGTCATGAACCTATTCATGCGGCTTAACCCATCTCCACTCTACATATCTAATACAGTACTAAGGCAGCGGAGGGGGAAACCGTAGTAGCGGTTATCCGGGCCATATGATGGGTTCACACCAGTATCACTAAAGTTTAGGTGATAAGCGCTAGGCGTAACGACGCCGTCATAACGCGTACTAGAGCCACGCGACGACCACCAGTTGCCGTTGATGCCAGCGTACCAAGACTTACCACCGTTAGGACCGAGGTACCCGCTGCGCACGAAGTAAAAAGAAGACGACCTATTGCCCAATACTGGACGCATTCGCCTTCAATGGCTTAATTGTAAAGTATTTTTTATTTTATGTTAATCACTCGCTTTGATTTTGTGATTAATAAGACAGCTTTGATTGGCTGTCTTCAATAGTGTGGTCGCTATTTCCTCGTATGTTCTTAATCTCTCAAAGCTGTTTTGTGCGAGCTACTTGTATATCGGGTGTTGTGGAAGTTCCTCGTTTGATGAATAAAATTCCACTCTGGAACTTCTCTGCGCAAAGTTGAGCCACAGCTTTTTCATATTTATCTGATTGTGGCTTTAGGCTGATTGGTATAATCAAGCGATAATTTGACATGGTACCACCCTAGCATATTTTGAGAAAAATTACCAAGCACAAGTGCTTACTTCGTGCGCAGCGGGCTTGTCGATCCGACGCATACTGCTGGTACTTTGTGGTACGCTGGCGCCGAAGGCCCGTGGTGGTCGTCGTATACCTACTCGACGACTACCTACGCGTACGCCTTCAGCTTTAATACTACGGTCTACCCGTCGGGTGAAGGTCGTCGCTACGTCGGTCGTCCCCTCCGCTGCCTTAGTACTGTATTAGACATGTAGAGGGGTGTGGGTTACAATGTTATCATGGAGATGGTAACCACAAAAGATGTATTTGGCAAAACTTATGAGGTAGAGGCGGAGAAGTTAGTTCCGTCTGTGCATGTGTATGGTATTGCAGTACAGGATGGTAAAGCATTAATTTCACCGCAATTTGATGGGTATGACTGGCCGGGAGGTACGTTTGAATTAGGCGAGGATACAGTGGATACTTTGAAGAGGGAATTTAAGGAGGAAACTGGTTATGATGTAGAACCAGAGAAGTTGTTAGGTACCTATACGAGTTTCTTTCATCATCATAAGCGTAATCTGGATTACCAGTCGTTTCTGGTGTTCTATTTGGTGAAAGTCGTAGGTGGGGAGATTTCGACAGACGGTTTTGATATGGATGAGAAAGAATATGCCAAGCGGGCGTGTTGGGTGGATTTGGATGATTTAGCCACTATGCGACACGCTTGTAGTATTGATATTGCGGATGAGCTATTACGGTATGCTCGTGAGGCCATTCTGAGGTAATAAAAAAGATCGGCACCACCCGCGGGCACAAAACAGCGGAGGGGGCGACCGTTCCAGCGCTCGTACGGGCCGTTTGACGGGTTGACGTCAGAGGGCCCAAAGTTGAGGTTGTAAGCGCTAGGGATAGCGGCGCCATCAGTGCGCGTAGATGAGGCGCGTGATGACCAATCGTAGCCCCACTGGCCAGCGTACCTGAAAGTACCAGCAGATACCGTCAAATGGATGTACCCACTGCGCACGAAGTTGACCAGTGGTAAGATAACTTACAACGTCAAGGCTCGGTCGGGCTAGGTTTAGAAGTTTACTTTTGGGATTGTAGTCGTGACCACAATGATGCAAGCCTCACATGCGTCTTCACTGGCGTGAGGAGGGAAACTTCACGATCTTTTAGAAGGGAACCGGTAGGCGGCGGAGGAGTGAACTCAGGCTGCTTGCGGGGCCCATGGATTTTATCCATAAACTTATTGTAACATCAAAAAGCATGTGCTATGATAGAGACAAATAAACAGAGTTTGGAGAAAAATAGAACGCGAGCGACAAAATGTCATGGGTTTTTGTTTGATAAAAACTTAAGCATTTTTGCAGTTTTTGATGTAATACGTTGTATGTATTATGTATGGTTTTTGTATATATGCTGTATGTAGAATGTATATACATTGTATATATAAATGTTGTAGAAAATACTTGGTAGAAAATGATTATGTATATACATTGTATGGACAATGTATATACAATGCTAATAATTTGTATTGTATTTGTATGGATAATGTATTACAATTGTAGTAAATGGGAGGAAAATCGTAATGGCAATGAAATCACGAGCTAAAACAGGGGCGAAGCCAGCTGCCGATAAAGAAGTCGCCCCTGTAATTAAAGAGTTAGAAAAATCACCTGCTTTGGCGAAGATGACGACGGTAAGTTTTCGGACGCGGCAGGTGCTGAAGAAAAAGGCCGAAGCTGTGTTTGAAGATATGGGTATTAGCACAAGTGCGGCTATTAATATGTTTTTGACGCAGGTGGTGCGTGAGAAGGGCATGCCGTTCCAGCCGAGTGCAAAGAAATTGGATACGGGTGCAACTGGTGCTGGGAAGTCGGTAGATGATATGGATAGCGCGGGGTATATTGCCCTAGAAGAACTTTGGAACGAAATGTAGTGGCTAGCCCTAAAGGTTGACTTTGCGGGGTATCTGCGCTAAAATATAGGGGTAAGTAAGTTGAGGTAATCCCCATGTCAGCAAAACAAACAAGTGATGGGCACGAATATGACAGTTCACAAATTCAGGTTCTAGATGGCTTGGAGCATGTGCGGATTCGTCCGGGCATGTATATTGGGTCGACGGGTTTTGATGGCTTGCATCATTTATTGAAAGAGATTGCTGATAACTCGATTGACGAGGCGATTGCGGGTTTTGCTACACGCGTGGATATTACAATCCAGGCAGATGGTGGTATCCGAGTAGATGATAACGGTCGTGGTATTCCAGTAGATTTGCATCCTAAGACCAAGAAGTCGACACTCGAAACGGTGCTGACTGTGCTGAACGCTGGTGGTAAGTTTGGTGGCGGTGGCTATAAGGTAAGTTCGGGTCTGCATGGTGTGGGTAGCTCCGTGGTGAATGCGCTGAGCACCAAGATGATTGCTGAGGTGCGCAAAGATGGCAAGGTGCACCATATCGAATTTGAACTTGGCAAGACACAGGGCAAAGGTTTGGAAGTAATTGGTGAGACCGATGGCAAGGGAACTACGATTATCTTTTATCCAGACCCAGCGATTTTTAAGGAAACGACGACTTTTGATTACAATTGGGTGTCGAATTACGCAAGACATCAGGCATATCTAACTAAAGGGATATTGATTACGGTCAAGGATGAACGTACAGGTGCGCGGGAGAGTTTCTACTTTGAAGGCGGTATCCGGAGTTATGTAAGGAAACTGAACGAGGGCAAAGAAGTGCTGGCGGATGACATCTTCTACGTGGAGAAGCAGGTTGAAGATTCTGAAGTAGAAGTAGCGTTGCAATATAATGATACTTATGCTGAAACGATTAAGCCGTTTGCCAACAACGTGTTGACACCAGATGGTGGTATGCATGTAGTGGGTTTTCGTACGGCGATGACTCGCGTAGTGAATGATTATGCACGCAAGAATGGACTGCTTAAAGAAAAAGAGCCAAACTTGACTGGTGATGATATCAAGGAAGGTTTGACGGCGGTGATTTTGGTGAAATTGCCAGATCCACAGTTTGAGGGTCAAACCAAGAACAAGCTGGGCAATCCAGAAGTACGGAGCTACGTTGATAAGGTAATGAGCGAATATTTTTCTTATTATTTGGAGGAAAATCCAGCCGTAGCGAAGAAAATTGTAGGTAAGGCTACGCTGGCGGCACGAGCACGCAAGGCGGCACGAGCAGCGCGTGACAATGTGATTCGTAAAGGTGCATTTGACGGGCTGAATTTACCGAGTAAATTGGCGGATTGTTCAAGCCGTGATCGGGCGGAGTGTGAGCTCTTTATCGTGGAGGGTAACTCGGCAGCCGGTAGTGCTAAGGAAGGCAGGAATCCAAAGATTCAGGCGATTTTGCCTTTGCGTGGTAAAGTTTTGAATACTGAGCGGGCAAGGCTAGATAAGATGTTAGCCAACCAAGAGTTGGTGAGCTTGATTAAAGGTTTGGGGGTAGGAATTGGTGACCAGTTTGATTTGAACGGCCTGCGCTATAATAAGATTATCTTTATGACCGATGCTGATGTTGATGGTCTACATATTGCAACGCTTTTGATGACGTTCTTCTTCCGATATATGCCAGAGGTGATTAAAGCGGGGCATGTGTATTTGGCTAAGCCACCGCTGTTTGGTTTAACTAAGGGTACTGGTAGCAATCGCAAGATTGATTATGTCTATGATGAAATGGCACTCGAGAAGAAATTGACTGAAAAGATTGAGGAACGCAAAGCGGCCGGGACTAAAATTGACCCAAACCAGGAGAGGTTTAAGCAAGCTGGTTATACCGCGCAGAACCGCTTTAAGGGTCTTGGCGAAATGGATGCTAAGCAGCTTTGGGAAACTACGATGGATCCAGAGAATCGGATTTTGGTGCAGGTGCATATTGAGGACGCTGAGAAATGCGATGCAGTGTTTACCAAGCTGATGGGTGACCAAGTGGATCTCCGGAAAAACTTTATTCAGGCTGGGGCAGCCACGGTTGACCTGGATGAGCTGGACTTTTAAGGAAAGGATGAGTGATGGCAAAAGATGATGAATTAGACCAAAAAAATCTCCAGGGCGCACAGGGCAATACAGGTGCAAAAGAAGGTGCGGAGGTGAATGACACCGCACTCGATGCAGAAAACGTAATGTCGCACAATAATGAAGAAACAGGGGTGGCGGTCGACGGAATTGAGCAAAAAGCCGTGGAAAGCACCATGGAAAGTTACTTCCTTAGGTATTCCATGTCTGTTATTATTGACCGTGCTTTGCCGGATGTGCGTGATGGTTTGAAGCCAGTGAATCGTCGTATTCTATATGCGATGAATAAGAATGGCTGGAAAGCACCACACGCAACAGTGAAGTCAGCCCGTATTGTGGGTGAAGTGATGGGTAAATATCATCCACACGGTGACTCTTCGATTTATGATGCTATGGTGAATTTGGCGCAGCCTTGGAAAATGCGCTACACTTTGGTAGAAGGTCAGGGTAACTTTGGTTCGATGGATGGTGACGATCCGGCGGCTTCGAGGTATACTGAGGCGCGCATGGATAAGGTGGGGGCGGAGTTGTTGACCGATATTGAGAAGGAAACGGTAGATTTTCGGGATAACTTTGATGGATCGGAGCAAGAACCGGTGGTGTTGCCAGCGGCGGTACCGAATATTTTGCTGAATGGTCAGATGGGTATTGCCGTGGGTATGGCCACGAATATTCCGCCACATAATATGTCGGAAGTGATTGATGCGACGGTAGCGCAGATTGATGATCCAGAGATTAGTCTGGATGGTCTGATGCAGCATGTGAAGGGTCCAGATTTTCCGACTGGAGCTGAGGTTTATGGTGGCGCACCAATGAAACAGGCGTATGCTACGGGCAAAGGCTCGGTGACGATTCGTGCGGTAACCAATATCGAAGAGCGTAAGAATGGGCGCTATAGTATTGTGATTACTGAGGTGCCTTATGGGATGAGTAAAGAAGGCTTCATCGAAAAGGTGCGTGATTTGGTATTAGCGAAGAAGTTGGATCACATTGCTGATGCGCGTGATGAAAGTGCGCGTGGCAAGATTCGCGTGGTGGTGGAGCTGAAGAAAGACGCGTTCCCGAAGAAGATTTTGAACCAATTATATCGCACGACCGGTTTACAGACGACCTTCCATTATAATATGTTGGCTTTGGTGGATGGAGTGCAGCCACGGATTCTTGGTCTGAAGGAGATTTTGGCGGAGTTTATTAAGCATCGTCAGAAAGTAGTAAGGCGACGGACGGAGTTTGATTTGCGCAAGGCGAAGGAGCGCGCACATATTCTCGAAGGTTTGAAGATTGCGCTTGATAATATTGACGAAGTTATCAAGACGATTCGCGAGAGTTATGACGATGCCGATAAGAGATTGATGGAGCGGTTTGGGCTTTCGGAAATTCAGGCGGCGGCGATTTTGGCGATGCAACTCCGCAGGTTGCAAGGACTTGAGCGCGACAAGATTGAAGAAGAGTTGAAACAACTGCATGACTTGATTAAGCGTTTGGAAGAAATCTTGGCAAGCGAAGCTGAAGTTTTGAAGGTGGTGAAGACCGAATTGCTTGAGATGAAGGCGAAATATGGTGATGCACGCAAGAGTAAGATTATCAATCACGAAGTGGGTAAGTTCTCGGAGGAGGAGCTGATTCCGGATGAAGAAAGTGTGATTTTGCTGACGACTGAGAACTATATGAAACGGGTGTTGCAAGGTGACTTTAAGCGACAGAACCGAGGCGGCAAAGGTCGTAAGGGTATGACCACCAAGGAAGAAGACGTGATTGCGCAGATTGTGACGGCAAGTTCACATGATTTCTTGCTCTTTTTCACTAACCAAGGGCGGATATTCCGGTTGAAGGCTTATGAAGTACCACAGGCGTCTTTGACGGCGAAGGGTACGGCGGCGGTAAATTTGTTGAATATGCATCCTGATGAAAAGGTAACCGCGATTATTAAACAGGGTGAGAATCCGGATGGCTATCTCTTTATGGCAACCAAGAGGGGAACTATCAAGAAGACAGCAGTGAAGGAGTATCTCAATATCCGTGCGAATGGTTTGGTAACAATTAAGCTCGACGCCGGTGATGAGCTGAAATGGATTCAGGAAACGACAGGGGCGAATGATGTGGTGATTTCGACTTCGGCAGGTCAGGCGATGCGATTCAACGAACAAGACGTACGCAGTATGGGCCGGGTGGCCAGAGGTGTGCGCGGTATCAGATTGCGACCAAAGGATGAAATTGTAGGTATGGATGTGATTCATGACCGTGGACAAAAGCTGTTAGTGATGTCTGCGAATGGCTATGGTAAGGCAACTTTGGCAGAACAATTCCCGGCGCATAAACGCGGTGGCGTAGGCATTCGCGTGGCGGGGGTGATGGCGAAGACTGGCCCAATTGTAGCAGTACATACGTTAGATCCAGCAGCCAAAGAGGTGATTATGATGTCGACTAAGGGAATTGCGATTCGTGTAGCGGTGGCAGATATTCCAACGCTTGGCCGGGCAGCGCAAGGTGTACGCATTATGAAGATGAATGATGGTGACACTGTGGCTTCGATTGGCCTAGTGCTTCCAGATGAGGAAGAAACGGGGAATAAGGCCGAATAGAACGAAATTAACATGGGTGGAACATGATCGAACTTGTACATACTGTACAAGTTCGATTTTTGCTGAGCCATTTTGCTTGCCAAAGTTCATTAACTGTAATAGAATAGACCGTAATGAATGTAGACGGGTGACGCCGTTGCGTGTTTCTATTCCTCTTATGCTTAAAACTGGTAATAATATACCATTATTACCATAATCTTATATTATTACTTATACTACTTCTCTAAGGGTTGGATGTTACCGACTGCAGGGAGTCAGGCAGATGGGAAATCTGGTAGCTTCCAGAATATGCTGAGTAAGTATGGGTTGGCATCTAGTGTTGCTGCCGGACAGTATAATATTGCAGCTGCCCCTCTTTACTTCGTGCGCAGCGGACGTATC